>ENA-OWYX01000061-OWYX01000061.1-human-gut-metagenome-genome-assembly--contig:-NODE-61-length-63384-cov-47.9984_pt1 | contig 63384 bp, 44 predicted proteins | sample MGYA00249758_ERZ652102 | MGnify/ENA primary metagenome ERZ652102 (study PRJEB26925, sample SAMN05827107) | human gut metagenome | biome: ENVO:2100002; feature: ENVO:00000062; material: ENVO:00002003... | reverse complement strand
TAATTCTGATATGTCAAGGCTGTCAACTATATGACTAAGAAGTCGTACAGGATGGTTTTCTGGTATTCTTTCACCTAGATTTTGAGGAAAAAGAACAATTTCGCCTTGATTGTAATTTTTAAATTGTATCTTTGCCATGAATTGAAATTTTACCCTAAAGATACAAAAAATTAGGGACATGACAAAGCCCGAGCTTGTGAAAGTTCGGGCTTTAATTGTTAAAAAGAGAATGTGTCACTTTTGACACACCCTCTTTTTTGTTGTTTGCCGCATTCTCCGAGGCCAAAGGGCCCCTTTAGCCTTTCCATCCGGCCTCTTCGGGCTTCTCGCCCGGCCCAAACGGGCTTCCAAGTGTGGCCCTTTCGCATGGTCGGTTGGCCCGAACGACCATGCGTTTCGGCTTTTTCCAACTTCCGAAAGCCATTTTCCGCCTCGCTGCAACACCCCGGGGGAGACACACTGTAAAGCCTTTTCCAATTCTTTAATACTTCGCACTATACGCCCCTCCGGCACCATGCAAGGCCTCCGGTGGTACGACGTTTAAAGACACGGCAACAGAACAACGGCAAAACAACTGCCCCCTCGCCGCTCAAAGACAAACAGGCACGCAGCACTCCGCCACGTTGGCTTCAAACGCTTCGGCCCGACCCGGCAATCTTAATTTTAACATTTAAATCACAACTTTTCTTATCAAAAACTCACATTTTTGTGGTAGATTTAACCGTTTCTGTCAATTTTTGCATAAAAAATTTGGATCTATTCTAAATATTATTTAAATTTGTAGCCCGCTTCTACATTTGTTTTATATATTTTTTCCTAAAAAGACGAGACAGAGATTTAATATATTTCCGGCATTCCACGCCCACCCACATTTGCGGAAGCCAGCCATGCCATGTTGATATGGCACGCATCAGCGACATAAATTTTAAAGCTATTATATTCAATTAAATTAAGGGAAATCTATGGAAAAAAGATTCACTTTGTTTTTGGTCGGCCTGTTCCTGTCCGTAGGAATGGCATTCGCTCAAACCAAAATCTCAGGTACCGTGGTTTCTCAAGAGGATGGCGAGCCCATCATCGGTGCTTCCGTACTTGTGCAAGGCAGCAAGGTCGGAGCTGTGACCGATGTGGACGGCCACTTCACTCTTGACGTGCCGGCAGGCAAGAAACTCGTAATCAGCTACATCGGTATGCAAACGCAGACGATCAATGCCAGTGCCAACATGAAAGTGGCACTCATTCAGGATAACAAAACGCTGCAAGAAGTCGTTGTCACGGGTCTGACTACCATGGACAAGCGGCTGTTTTCCGGAGCAACAACCAAGCTCGATGCCAGCACCACCAAACTCGACGGTATGGCCGACATCAGCCGTTCGCTCGAAGGCCGCGCTGCCGGTGTGAGCGTGCAAAACGTGTCCGGAACATTCGGTACGGCCCCAAAAATCCGCGTGCGTGGCGCCACCTCCATCTTCGGTAGCTCCAAACCGCTGTGGGTGGTAGACGGCGTGATCATGGAAGACGTGGTAGACGTAGATGCCGACGACCTCTCTTCGGGTGATGCCAACACGCTGATTTCGTCCGCCATAGCCGGCCTCAACTCCGACGACATCGAGAGTTTCCAGATTCTGAAAGACGGTTCGGCCACCTCTATCTATGGTGCCCGCGCCATGGCCGGCGTGATTGTCGTGACCACCAAGAAAGGACGGGCCGGACAGGCACACGTGAGCTACACGGGTGAATACACCATGCGACTGAAGCCCTCTTACAGCAACTTCAACATCATGAACTCGCAAGACCAGATGGAAGTGTATCAGGAGCTCCAGCAGAAAGGATTCCTCAACTATGCCGAGACAGCCACGGCCATGAACAGCGGCGTCTATGGCAAGCTCTACCAGCTGCTCTCCCAATATGATGCCACCACGGGGCAGTTTGCCGTAGCCAACACGGAAGAAGCCAAACTGGCCTACCTCCGGGCTGCCGAGTACAGAAACACCAACTGGTTTGACCAGCTCTTCTCCAACGCCGTGATGCACAACCACTCCGTGAGTGTCTCCGGTGGTACGGACAAGTCGCAGTATTACGCATCGCTGTCGGCCATGTTCGACCCGGGATGGACCAAGGCGAGCAAAGTGCAACGCTACACAGCCAACCTCAACACGACTTACAATGTGAGCAAATACATTGACATAAACCTCATCGGAAACGCTTCCTATCGTAAGCAGAAAGCTCCCGGAACGCTCAATTCCGAGGTGGATCCCGTAAACGGCGAGGTGAAGCGTGACTTCGACATCAACCCCTACTCCTACGCCATCAACACCTCGCGCACGCTCGACCCCAACGAGTTCTACACGCGCAACTATGCACCGTTCAACATTCTCCATGAGTTGGACAACAACTATCTGGACCTGAACGTGAATGATTTCCGCGTCTCGGCCAGCATCGACTATAAACCTATCAGGAAGTTGAAGTTGACCTTGCTCGGAGCCATGAAAGGTGCTTCCACCTCACAGGAGCACTACATCAGGGACGAATCCAATCAGGCACTGGCCTACCGGGCCATGCCCACTGCCGCTATCCGCGACCGCAACCCGTTCCTTTACAAGGATCCCGACAATATTTATGCGCAGCGCATCTCCGTATTGCCCTACGGTGGTATCTACGAGCGCACCGACAACCGCTCTTTCGGCTGGGACACGCGCATCTCGGCCAGCTACAACGATGTGATTGCCGACAAGCACATCATCAACTTCTATGCCGGTATGGAGACCAACTACACCGACCGCCACACCACATGGTTCCGTGGCTGGGGCCTTCAATACAAAAAAGGCGAGGTGCCCTTGTATGCCTATCAGGTGTTCAAGAGAGGTCTGGAAGAGGGTTCCGACTACTTCAACATGAAGAATACCCACTATCGCAGTGCGGCCTTCTTCGGCACCGCCACCTATTCTTATCAGGGACGCTATCAGGTGACCGGCACCATGCGCTATGAAGGCACCAACTATCTGGGCAAAGCCACATCGGCCCGTTGGTTGCCCACATGGAACGTTTCCAGTGCTTGGAACGCCCATGAAGAGAAGTGGTTTGCCAACACCTTTAAAGATGTGCTCACTCACGGGACATTCCGTTTGAGCTATTCGCTGACCGGTGACCGCCCCCCGGTGACCAACGCCCTGCCTATCTACAAGAGCGAGAATCCCTGGCGCCCGTTCACCAGCGTGCAGGAGTCCGGTTTGACACAGACACTGGGCAACCCCGAACTCACCTACGAGAAGAAGCATGAGTTCAATGTCGGCCTTGACCTCGGATTCCTCAAAAACCGCATCAATTTCAGCATCGATGCCTACTGGCGTAACAACTACGACCTCATTGGCTATGCCAACACCCAGCTCTATGGCGAGGGACAAGTGGCCAACGTGGCTTCAATGAAATCGAATGGTGTAGAGTTCAGCCTGTCCACCCAAAACATCAAGACGGCCGATTTCTCTTGGAACACCAATCTGATTTTCTCGTATGCCCACAATGAGATCACCGATCTCTATTCGCCCGCCCGCATCATCGACCTCGTGCAGGGCACGGGCTATCCCCTCGTGGGCTATCCGGTGCGTTCCATCTTCTCCATTCCCTTCAAAGGACTGAACAGAGACGGACTGCCCACCTTCCTCGATCAGGACGGAAACATCACCACGACCGGCATTTATTTCCAGACTCGCGACCAGTCGAAAACCAAGTTCTTGAAATATGAAGGTCCGGTGGATCCTACGGTGACAGGCTCGTTGGGCAATGTGTTCAAATATAAGAACTGGACACTCAACGTGTTCCTCACCTACTCGTTTGGCAATGTGGTGCGACTGGATGATGTGTTCAAGAGCAAATATGACGACCTCAGCTCCATGACCAAGGAGTTCCGCAACCGCTGGACTCACGCCGGAGACGAAAAGCGCACTGATGTGCCCGTGATTGCCTCAAGATGGCAGAACACCCAAGATGAGAATCTGAAATACGCCTACAATGCTTACAACTACTCGGATGTGCGTGTGGCCAAGGGAGACTTCATCCGCATGAAGGAAATCGCTCTGACCTACGACTTCCCCAAGCCTTGGCTCAATCCCATGGGTGTCAACAATCTTTCATTGAAGCTGCAGGCCACCAACCTCTTCCTCATCTATGCCGACAAGAAGCTCAACGGACAGGATCCGGAATTCTTCAACACCGGCGGTGTGGCAGTTCCGGTGCCCAAACAGTTTACGCTTACAGTAAGATTAGGTCTTTAATTTAGAAAAAGAACAACAATGAAAACGAAGAATATCATCTATCCGGTATTGATCGGTATCGTCTCGGCACTTACGCTGACATCGTGCAACGATTTTCTCGACACCATGCCCGACAACCGCACCACGCTGGACTCACAGGAAAAGATATCCGACCTGCTGGTCACAGCCTATCCTTCCAACCAGTATGCCGTGATCAACGAGCTGATTTCCGACAACACCGATTACTACGGAGCCACCAATCCCAATGGCGACCGCTTCGGCGACCAGCTGTTTTTCTGGAAAGACATCACCGAAGCGAGCAACGAAACACCTTACAACCTGTGGCTCAGCTGCTACAGGGCCGCAGCCGCGGCCAACCAGGCTTTGGCCTCGCTCGACGAGTTGAAGCAAGACAACGAGCAGGCGCGCACCTCCCGTGCCGAAGCTCTGCTTTGCCGGGCATACGCCCATTTCGTACTCGTGAACGAGTTCTCACTCAACTACAACTCCAAGACTTCCGCTACCGACCCGGGCATTCCCGTGACCACCTCTGTGGAAGCCATCAATGTCAAGAAAGACCGGGGCAACGTGGCACAGGTCTACGAACAGATAGAACGTGACATTCAGGCTGCTCTGCCACTGATGAGCGACAACTACACTGTGCCCAAATACCATTTCAACAAGCGTGCCGCCTATGCTTTTGCCACTCGTTTCTATCTTTTCTATGAAAAGTGGGACAAGGCCGTGGAATATGCCAACCTGTGTCTGGGAACCAACCCGGGAGCCAACCTCCGCGACTGGAAGGTCTTGGGCGGCATGGCACAGAAGCAGGAGGCACTTGCCAACCACTACATTGACGCTTCGCTGAACTGCAACCTGCTGCTTTCGACATTCTATACGTCTGCCGGATTATATCTTGGAGCATACACCTATTACAAGAGATACTCCCACGGTCGTTATCTTGGAGACAACGAGGACATGAATGCCGTCAATGTATGGGGAACGGCCGACTATTACGAGAAGCCACTTTCCATGGCCGGCAGTAATTTCGATGTTTGTCTGATGATGAAAATACCCGACCTGTTCGAATATAAAGATCCCGTTGCCCGGACCGGTTACAACCGCACGGTGCTGGCTCTCTTCACCATGGACGAAACGTTGCTCAACCGCGCCGAGGCCTACATCATGCTCAAGCAGTATGACAAGGCGGCTGCTGACATGAACGTATGGATGCACAACATCACCAACACCTCCGTACAGCTGACCCCGAAAGTCATTCAGAAGTTCTACGAGAGTGTGGCTTATTCCTACTCCGACCAAGCCGGCATCATGTCTACCGTGAAGAAGCACCTGCACCCGGCCTTCAGCATCGATGAGGAAGGATCTGTACAAGAGACCATGTTGCAGTGCGTGCTCGGCTTCCGCCGCATCGAGACAATGCACTACGGCAACCGTTGGTGGGATGTGAAACGCTACGGCATTGAAATCGTACGCCGCGAGATGGGAGCTGACGGAAAGCCTTCCAAACTGCTCGACGTGATGAAAAAAGACGATCCGCGTCGTGCCATCCAGATTCCGATGCAAGTACGTGAAGCCGGTATGGCAGCCAATCCACGCAACCAATAAGACAATAACTTTCTAACAAAGAATTTCTTATGAAAAAGCATTTTATATATACACTACTGCTGCTGACCTCGGTTGGGTTGGGTCTGGCTTCCTGCTCGGAAGACGACCTGAACTCCGTCAGCGTCATCAAAAAGTCGAATGTCGAGCTCAACGACTTCGACAAGTGGCTCCAGAACAACTATGTGGAACCCTACAACATCCAGTTCCTCTATCGCTACAACCACAACGAGACCGACATGAACTACTACAACGTGCCGGCCGACTATGACAAAGCCATCATGCTGGCAAAGGTTGTGAAATACACTTGTGTGGAAGCCTACGACCAAGTGGCCGGCATCACCTTCACCCGTTCCTATTTCCCCAAGATGCTCTATGCCACAGGAGACTTCCAGTATCGCAACAACGGCACGATGATTCTTGGTACGGCTGAAGGAGGAAAGAAGATATTCCTGGCCGGCACCAACTACCTCACACGCTACATTAAAGATCGTGACGCGTTGAATGAGTTGTATCTGAAGACTATTCATCATGAGTTCACCCACATTCTCAACCAGACAAAAAACTACTCGGCAGACTTCCAGCTCATTACCGGTACCGGCTATGTGAGCGACTCTTGGAGCACCGAGAAGTACGGAAAGGAATCCTATTATCTGCCTCATGGCTTCATCTCGGCCTATTCGCAGCACTCCCATCAGGAGGACTTTGCCGAGATGCTGTCCATCTATGTCACCAACACATCCGCACAATGGGACAAATGGATCAAAGAAGCCGGAACCACAGGCGGCCCGCTCATCACCTCTAAACTCGACATCGTGCGCGAGTATATGAAGAACCAGTGGAATATCGACATCGACAGACTCCGTGACGCCGTCTTGCAGCGCGAAGACGACGTGGTGTCGGGCAAAGTGGATGTATCGTCGAATTTGACTGTCAAATAATTAAAGTAAACGGTTATGAAGAACTATAAAACATTAACATATCTGCTGTTAACACTTCCACTTGTGTTTCTCCAGTCCTGCTTGAAAGATCAGGAAGACAAGTTTTCCGAGCCCGCTTCCGAACGCATGGAGAAGTTTTTGAGCAATGCCCAATCCACTTTGACAGCCTCGGAAGAAGGTTGGGTGCTGGATTATTTTCCCGACGACAATCAACTCTACGGAGGTTTTGTCTACACTGTGAAGTTCACAAAAGACAAGGCCACTGTCGGTTGCGAACTGGCCAACGATGCCACTGCCAAACTGACATCGCTCTATCGCATGACGGCAGACAACGGTCCTGTACTTTCGTTTGATTCGGGGAACGACTTCATCCATTATTTTGCCACTCCCAACGGTGAGCACACCAAGGCATACGGAGGCGATTTCGAGTTTGTCATCGACAGCGTTGGCACCGACATCGTGAAGATACACGGCAAACGCTCACTCAACACCATGTATCTGCGCAAGCTCGCCAAGCCCGCCTCCCTGTATCTGGCAGAAGTGAAAGGCGTTCAAAATTCGTTTGACTTGACCGAGGCCGACGGCACTGTCAACGACCAGAAGGTTTCGCTGACCTTCGAAGGACGCAGAGTCACTTTCACAGCCGGTGAGACATCCGTTACAGAAGCTTACATTTTCTATAATGAGGGCATCCGTCTCTACCAGCCTGTCACCATCGCCGGCAAGACCTTCTCGGAACTGAAGTTCGACGCGGCAAAACTTTCGCTGACTGCCACTGATGCAAACGGCGTAGTATTCTATAATCTGCCAACCAACCTCGTCGTCAATGATGAAGCTTTCTCCCGCAATTTCTTTGCAAAGGACTTGACCGCAGTAGAAGTCAAGACCGGTGGAAGTTGGCTCAAAGCAACCAAGACCGAAAACGGTATCACACTGGCAGCCGATGCCAACACAACCGGTCATCCACGCGCAGGAAGAGTCAAGTTGACCAAGAACGGTGGCGATTCGGTTATCATCAGGGTGACACAGGTGGAATTTGACAAAGACATTGCCGGCACCTACACGCTCGCCTATGTGGATGGCGACAATGTGAAGTCAACAGCTTCGGCCACACTGGACCGCCATGAGGGGAATGTGCGCTTCCGCTGGGTTTATCAAAAGGCTGCCATGTTCACCGTTCCCGTAACGTGGGATGAGAAGACTGCCACCCTCTCTGTAGAAAGTGGACAGTACTGGGGTTCGATTTCCACAACAGATGGAAGCACCTATTACGTCTACGACATACTCCTCGACAAGACTCAGCGCCTATGGACCTCATACAACAAAGGGGTATTCGTGAACGCGCGTTTCAACTATGACGAAAAGAACAATGCCACAGTAGCCCGGTTCACAGGACAAGTCGGCAAGGGAGAGTTCGGCAGTTTCCTGCTCCGCATCTTCACAGCAAAATCGCCCACCAAGGCTAATGACAAAGGAACTTTGGATCTCATCACCTCCCCAATACTTGTCAGACAATATGGAGCTGCACCTGCCAAGGCGGGGATAGCATTCTCCTATCTGAAAGCTCCGGAGGTCCAATCGTCCACCTCGCTTTCAGCAGTTGCTCCACTTTTTAACTCCAAGCAATAAACATCAGACAAAGATGAAAAAGATATATTATCTCATGCTGCTCCTTGTAGCAGCAGTCTCCTTCACCTCGTGCAACGACGACACCGACAATCCATACGAAAGAACGTCACAACTGAAGGTTTTGCGCTCGAGCGTGTTGTTTGATTCCAAAGGAGGTACAGGTTTCGTCAAGTTCGAAGCACCGTCGGCCATCACGGCTACGCTCAACAGTTCATGGGCCACAGCCACCGTCCAAGGCGACAGTGTGCGTGTCGTGGCTACAGCCAACGAAGCCTATGAGGGGCGTGCCTCAGTGCTCACCGTCCGGTGCGGAGAAGACTCCGTGCAACTCACGGTCCAGCAGCTGGGCATGGTAGTCTCCATAAATGTCGACAGTTCCATTGTTGTGGGCGATGAAGCCTCAAAAGTGGGCTACCGCATTTCCACTTCCAATAAGGTCACCTTCACCTCTTCCGCCGACTGGCTCACAGGAACCGCCACCAACGACAGTCTGTTCGTCAACTATGGCAAGAACGCAACGGGCAGCATCCGCACCGGAGTGCTCCACTACCAATGCGGCAATTTGAAAGACTCTATCGTGGTGACCCAGGGAGCATTGGCAGACATTACCAACAAACAATATCTGCTCGGTGGCAAGAACTATTTCAAGGAGGGGAACCCCTTGATAGCCTATGTCGCTAAAATCGTTGACAAGAAAGGCAAACTCTTCCTCGAAATACCGTCGTTCAACTGGAGTATTCCCGTCACTTTCAATGCCTCCACACTAAGCATCAGCCTCACTTCGGGCAATTTGATCGGCAGGCTGAAGATCAAGGAGACCGACGCCTATGTCTTCATGCTCATGTTCAACCATCAGGATCTCAAGAGCACCATCGTATTGGATAACAGTGCCACCATGACAGGTGCATTCAATGTGATTCCCGAGGTAGGCACAATGTGTCTCTTCGAAGGCAGCAAGGGCAGCACCGGTGCCACGTTCGACACCATGCTATTCTCCGGTTTCAAGACCGACAAGCTGTCGACTGAAGACTACATCGGCAACATTATCGGCCTCATCGACCCACTGTTGCAGGAATACACTCCGACAGCAGCCAAAGCAAGTCAGGCTCCCAAACACATTCTTCGTGCTTCGGAAGCTAACGGCAACGATTGGAAGATCATTCGATAAGCATTCGTAGGAGCGACAAGCCGCTTACAGGCGGTACACCTCCAACGCGTCAAAAGTATAAAGTCCCCGATGCATGACACATCGGGGACTTTTCATTTCCGGGTTTGGCTTGACACGACAAATATGGAGGAATAAGCCCCTTCCATTTGGAACTTATCAAAAAACAGACTATCTTTGTGACGCAAACACTGCACATGCTTGCAGAAAGTGCATTTCAAATGCCGCAGACAGCTTGAAGACAATGGGCAAGGCGGCTTTCCAGAAACAACCAATATGAAAAGACTTTATGGCCTCATGGCATTGCTGATGGCTGCAACCAGCCTATGTGCCGTACCCGCCAAGCGCGGTGTGTGGCGAACGATCGCTCTTGAGAATGGGCAAGAGGTGCGCGTGTGTCTGGTGGGCGACGAGCATCTGCACTATTGGCAGGCTGCCGACGGGACACGCTACGTGCCATCGGCCGGCGGAAAGTTTGCCAAGGCAGACATGCAACAGTTGGAGCGGCACGCTGCCATCAGGCGGTCCGGGGCCAACAGCCGGCGGCATGGAGCCATGACGCGTGCCGGCCGTGCCACCCGACAGTTCTATACGGGCACCAAGAAGGGCATTGTGATTCTGGCAGAATTTACCGACAAGAAATTTGAAAATGAGCACAACCAAGCCCTTTTCCATCAGGTGGCCAACACCCGAGGGTATACCGAGAACGGTTTCCGGGGAAGCGTGAAAGACTACTTCCTTGCGCAGAGCAACGGCAAGTTCGAGCTCGACTTCGATGTGGTGGGCCCCGTCCAACTTTCAAAGGCATACGCCTACTATGGCCGAAACGACTGGCAAGGCAATGACTTGCACGCCGGCGAAATGGTGGCCGAGGCCTGCAAGGCGGTGGAAGACCAAGTGGATTTCCGCAGCTACGACTGGGATGGCGACGGCTATGTAGACCAGGTGTATATCATCTACGCCGGGCATGGGGAAAACGACTACCCTGACGACAATGTGATATGGCCACACGAGTTCAGTCTCAGTGCGTCCGACTATGGCCAAACACTGACCATTGACGGCGTGAAAGTGGACACCTACGCCTGCTCCTGCGAGATAGACGGCGACGGCTGTCTGGCAGGCATCGGCACATGGTGCCACGAATTCTCACACTGTTTAGGCTTCCCCGACTTCTACGACACCGAATACCAAGGACACTTCGGCATGGGCGATTGGGACTTGATGAGTTCCGGATCCTACAACGGGACCTCTTCCGCGGGACAGGGCTCGGGCTATCTGCCGGCAGGATACAGCAGCTACGAGAAGTGGACGGCCGGATGGATGGAGCCGACCGAACTGGCAGACGAGGACCAAGAAGTGGACCGACTGGAGCCGCAGAGCGAGGGTGGAGGGGCCTACGTGATATACAACCGGGGCAACCGCAACGAATACTACCTGCTGGAAAACCGGCAGAAGACAAACTGGGATGCCGAACTGCCGGGCAAGGGACTGCTTGTGCTGCATGTGGATTACGACCAAGACATTTGGAATGCCAACATCGTAAACACGTTGGGAAAAACCATCAGGACAAGCTACACAAAGTATGTTTCCAACGACCACGAGAGACTCACCCCCATCCACGCCGACAACGATGACGACAGCAACTACTGGAACAGCAACTCCACCTCTTACACCCGCCAGACACAAGAGGGCGACCCCTATCCATACATGGCCAATGACAGCCTCACCAACAACTCGGTGCCGGCGGCCAAGGTGTATCACAAAAACGCCGACGGCTCCTACTATCTGAACCGTGGCGTGAAAAATATCCGGCAAAACGACGACGGCACCATCTCGTTCAGCTACCTGTCGGCCCCGGCTGCTCCCAACGGAGACAACCCGCCCACTGGCATCAACGGCATAAGCGAAAAGCCAACCGCCACGCCGGAAGCCATCTACAGCATGAGCGGTGTGTATGTGGGGCGCGATGCAAAGGCACTGAAAAAGGGCATCTACATCAGAGCCGGCAAGAAATTCGTTGTGAAATAAAGCACATCATAACCGACACCGATGAGAGGAAGCTCTGCAAGATGCCCGGATGACAGCGAATAATATCAACAAAAACACATCCGCCAAAACTCCCCAACCAGAACGGGAGACGGGCTTCAGACCACCCGAAAAGCCCACCGACTGTCTCATTCGGCCCTTTCGAGTTTGCGAAAGAGCCACACTTGAAAGCTGAAAGGGCCACAGTTGCGATGCAACTGTGGCCCTTTTGCAAGCCCGTTCGGGCCTTTCCGGCCCCGTTTTCAGCCCCTAATTCGTGTCATTAAAATTCAAGTCGTTGATTGTCAACGTTTTAAAGGCACCGCCAAAATTCGCTCATTTGCAACGAACAGGTCGCCCGTTGCAAATATCGCAAGCAGAGAGGCCGAAAACGAACAAATCGTTTGACAATCCATCTTATCCGGAGAGCCTCCTATGCAATGCGGGACTTACCGCCCTGCACAGACGGCCCGCTACTTCTTTCCGCTTAAAATCTTCCGATAGTCTTCGGGCGTTTCTATCAGGCGCACGGCCTCTTTCATCTGCTTGTCGTAGCGCAAGCCGTTTTGTATGGCTCCACCCTGATAGTAGTAGGCAGCCACGAGGTCGCTCTCGATGATATGCCTGATGGCTTCCTTATTGTAGTCGAGGTCTTTGGCCACATTGTGCTGCAACTTCTTCTCCAGTGCCTCAAACTCCGGTTTGGCATCCTCGTAGTAGCCCTCAAACTTGGCCAGCTTCACAAGGTCTTTGAGATATTTTTCCGTTTCGCGGTCATACTTGAAGTTGCTCTTCAGCACGCGCCGCTTGAACTCCTCGTAGTCGGCATCGCTCAAGGCAAATGTCTTGGCAGGAGCTATCGTGGGATGGGCGGCAAGATAGTCTATCTCGTAGTTGAGCAACACCTCGTTGGAGTCGCGTGCCCCCGCCAGATAGTAGGCTATGTTGGGCAGCGAGTCGGGCTTCAGTTCCACATCGGGCTTGATGCCCCCACCGTCGCGCACCTCGCGTCCGCCGACAGTGTGAAACACTTTCGTCAGCGAGTCGGGCACGTGCTCCGTATATCCCCCACGCGCATGTCTGTAGTTGATGGCCTGTATGCACCGCCCGCTGGGAATGTAGTATTTGCTTGTGGTGAGCTTCATCTGCCCGTTGTAGGGCAAGTCCATCGGCATCTGCACGAGTCCCTTGCCGTAGGTGCGCGTGCCGAGAACCACGGCACGGTCGAGATCTTGCAGCGAGCCGGCCGTGATTTCACTCGAACTGGCCGTGTTGCCGTTCACCAGCACCACGATGGGCATCAGTGTGTCGATGGGTTCCACGGTGGTTTTATAGTCCTTGTTCACCCGCGTCATCTTCCCTCTCGTCTGCACGAGCACGATGCCCTTGGGTACAAACATGTTCACAATGTCCACAGCCTCCTGCAACGAGCCTCCACCGTTGTTGCGCAAGTCGAGCACAAGGCCTTTCATGCCCTGCCGCCGCATGTCGAGAAAGGCCCGGCGCACATCGCGGGCACTGTTCACCGTAAACGCATTGAGGTTGATGTAGCCCACTCCGTTCTCCTGCAATCCGTAGTAGGGCAAGTAGGGCAACTGTATCGAGCGGCGGGTCACCTTCATCCTCATCGTCTTGCCTGTGCTCGGACGCTTCACTTTCAGGATGAAGCTCGTGCCCGGTTCGCCCCGCAGGCGGCTGCTCACGTAGGCCACATCCTTGTCTGTCATTGTCGAGTCGTCGATGCTCAGGATGATGTCCCCCTTCTTCAGCCCGGCCTCGGCAGCCGGCATGTTTTCGTAGGGTTCGTCGACCACCACCCGTTTCAGTTGCTGGTTGTAGCGTATCAGTGCCCCCACGCCGGCATACTTCCCCGTGAGCATACGGTCGAGTTCCTTCACCTTGTTCTCGGGATAATACTCCGTGTAGGGATCCAGACTGCGCAACATGGCATTGATGCCATTGCCGATCACCTCGCCGGCATTGAGCGTATCGACATACATCATGTCCAGATTCTTGTAGATGGCGGTAAACACCTCCATATTTTTGGCCACTTCGAAGTTGTGGTCTTTGTCTTTCTGCGCCATGGCCGGCATCAGCCCTATGGCAAGCAGCACGCATATCAGTTGTTTTCTCATAATCTTCTTTTTCCTTTATCCGCCGGCCCCGCTCTTCCTCTCCCCGGGCAATGCTCCGCAGACAGTCTTTCGCCGGCCAAGCGACAATATTGCAAAAATACGATTTTATGCGCATATAGTCCCTACCCGACTTTGTTTTTTATTGAATTTTAGTGTAAAATCGATTTTTTCTCCCCAAAAATTTGGTAGAACCAAAAAGAAGCCTTAACTTTGCACACGCAAATCAGCAATGATAATGCACTTGCTTCAATAGCTCAGTTGGTTAGAGCACCTGACTGTTAATCAGGGGGTCGTTGGTTCAAGCCCATCTTGAAGCGCAAAAAAGGATGACTCAGGTCATCCTTTTTTTATTCCTCTTGAAGTGGTTTGATTTAGAAAAAGTTATTATAACCATACACTCCAACCCAAAACAAACGGCACTTACGGGGAGGAGTATTCCACGCAAGTGCCGTTCATTCCTTCTGTCAGGATCCGGCTTTCCGCCAATCTGAATCGGGGTTACAGCCATGCAGCCGACAGACTGCCAACCTAATTGACCGGTAAAATCATGGGGGACTTCAAGGTGACGCTTGTCTTTTTGTCCAAGGTAAGGGCTATCCGGCCATCATACGCAAGGGAGGAGGCGTCATATTTCTTGGCCGGATTGGCATAGTAGACCTTCAGTTTGTAAGTGCCGGCGGGCAATTTGCTTATCTTGAAGTCGACATCATAGTTGCAGATGCAGTCGGGCAACGCTCCGAATCCTCCCTCGTGGTAGACGATGAGAGTTATTTGCTCATCGCGGTTGGCGACATCCACAAAGATGTGTTTTACCCCGCAGATGGCCTTTACGTCTTCAAGCACACACCGGGCGACCCCATCTTTTCCCAATTCCACATTGAGTGTTGCCGCCTTGTCGTAGTTGGCCGTGTAGAAATCGCTACGAGTTTCGGTCTTCGACAATGCACTCTTGCAGGCAGAGTTGGCCACATCATAAACACTCAAGGAGTCGAGCACCATGTTTTCCGACGAACAAGCTGACAGCCCTAACAGACATATCAGGCTATAAAATACATTTCTCATGATTGGTATGGATTTAATTTGTGAATACTGTCTATCATATAAATGCGGCTGCAAGTCATATCTTGCTTCTCTCCACCTTGCTTTTGAGACCACCTTTTTCCCTGATTTCATCTATCAGCGCATAGGTGCTTCTCAGACTCTCCAAGCCAAACGCGTTGGTATCTGCACACCTGTCCTCCACCATATCGGCAAAGGTCTCTATCTCGGAGAAGAAGCCTTGCGAAACGATCTGGTTGTTGCCGACTGTCGGGATAAAACCGTTTCTGCCGTATAGACAGGCAACCGACGCATTGCCCCCGACCACTTTCTCCAACGGGATGCCCAGCAATGCCGGGCGGCGAGGGGTGAAATGAAGGCTCTCCATGCCGTCCATCACATAAAATCCTTTATCCGTGCTGACGGTCAACTGCTCTTGCGCATACTGCCAAGAGTAGTCGGTGGAAAGTTCCAGCACTCCGGTCACCTCCCGATGCTCCAAAACAAGCAAAACGGTCTGCCCTCCTGGCCTGTTTTTGAGTACCTCAACTGACTTCACCTTTGCCTCCCCAAAGAGGAATGTCACATAGTCGAGCGGATGGATAAACAAGTCGAGCAGGGCCTCGCCTTCGGGATACAGCCCCGTCAGATAGCGATAATGGTAATGGTGCTTGCCCTCCTTCCGCAACCGCTTTTGCAAGATTTGGGTAGCCGGGGCAAAGCGTCTCTGCATCCCTACCACGATATGGCCGGAGCCGTAGAGCCTGACGGTATCTATCAACGCGGCCAGTTCGGCACTGTCCCTGCATGGGGGCTTCTCGATGAACAGGGACTTTCCGGCCTTGATGACTTCGCCCGCAATGCGGAAATGGGCATGGGGATGCGTTGCTACAAATACCCCGGAGACAGCCTCGTCGGTCAGAATCTCTTGCAAGGAGGTCGTGCCCCTAATGCCTTGGTACTTCTGCGGTATCAATGCAGCCTTTCTCTCGGATGCGCAACAGATATACTTCAAGGGCAACTGAAGATATTGCACGACCGGCAGCAGGTTGCCCGTGCAGTGGTTTCCCATGCCAACCAACGCATATTGGTGCCCGTAAACCTGCTCCAAGGCACGCATACTGCGCATACGTTTGTATCTGCTGATGATGTTGTCCAAATGTGCCATATTTCCTTGTTGGGTTTATGTCGTAATCGTTTTGAAATGTTTTCTATATGTGGTTCGCCTGTTGCCTGTCCATTGGTACTTCCCGTAGAACAGTTCTATCACCCGCTTGGGAAGTATTCTCTCCAACCCTCGCAGGAGGATGATGTCGTATTTACGGTGGTAGTTGATCCAACACCGGTTGCACTTCTTGGAATACCGGCATTGGATTTTGGCAGTCCGACGCGAATTGAAGATTTCATCGAGCGTGTTTTCGTGTATGTTTCCCAACACCACATCCAGATTCTGACACAACGGCACGTCTCCGTTGGAGTGGATTACCAGCTCACTGAAGATGCTGTGGCACCGAAGTCGCAGCCTGTTGTTTTTCCATTCGTCATACAGAGCCACGAAATCGTAGTTCTCGTCCGTTTGGTGTATGGATGCCGGTATTCGGCTGATGAAGTCAGCATCGTCGGCTTCCATCAGCCCCTTTGTCGTATCGAAGAAAGACATCGTGCTGTAAATGCCTATGCGCACATCGATGCCATGCTTTTGGGCCACTCCAATGACATGGCTCATGTCCTCAAATGTGTTCCATGGGGAGAGGCAGAACATCAGAGATATCGGCACCATGCCCTTACAGGCTTCCACCACTTCCATCACCTTGTCATACCCGTCCCGCCCCCGCATATACCGATAGGTCTCCTTGTTGCCGTCGAGCGAAATGTACAGATGCTTGGGACGATGGTCTTTCACGGCTGCAATCACCTTTTTGGAGGCAAGGCAGTTGGACAGCAGGGTGTAGTTGGGATGATGCACATCAAACCATCCCAATATCTTGTCAGCCTCGGGATGCAGGACAAACTCTCCTCCCTCCAGCCCCACCACTGTGCGTTTGGTCACGCATTTGCTGTCCATGATCTTGATGATATCGTCCAGACTCAGATATTCTATGGGCTTCTTCCAAATGGAGCAATGCTTGCAACGGGATTGGCAGCCGGTAGTGGAATAAATCATCAAAGACGTAAGCTCCTTGTGCTGTTTGCGCACCACGTTGTTTACAAATGCCACCCCATTGTGGATGTAGTCATAAATACTGTACATTGTTTCTTTATTCGGTTCTGTCTCTTTATGATAAAGAGCAGATACCGGCGGAAAGACTGCACGCGATGTATGACTTTTTCCTAAACTTCCCGTCCCCGACCTACCAAGTGAGCCTTAACCCGAACGGCACCGTAAACGTAAACGGATGCTCGGTGCGGTAGGTTTCAAGGTCGCTGCCATTGTTGAAGTAGTAGAACATGTTGGGCTCCAGATACAGACTGAACGGCTTGAAGAGACGATACTGCACACCTACTCCCAAGTTCACTGACCACTGGTTGCGGGGATGGATGTCCCTCTGCAACGTATAGGAAGAATCCGGCGTGACGATGTATTTCTTCTTAAAAGAACTATGCACCGGCAACTCAAAGGTCACACCACCCGTCGCATAGGCATTGAAACGCCCCTTGCCCCAGATGCGATAGGTCAGCCGCAACGGAATACCGATATAACTTATCTTCTGTGTCTTCTTGAGTGTCGCCCCATTAAATTCACTCGTAAAGTCAGACTTCAGCCCGGTGTAGTTCAGTCCGGTGCCGAATATCCAATGTGGACTCAGTTGCTTATTGAGCGAAAAACCGAAGGTGACGGGCCGGTGATGGTGCGCTTTCTCACCCAAAACATGGTCGTCACTTTGGAAGTTTTTCTCCGCTATCAATTTCAAGTTGGCTCTCTCTGCAGAGTCCATCAGCGCACTGTTCCGTTGCAGATAGTCCATATAGTCGTTCCAAGTGTACAACTTGGCCGCTGCACCGCCGTTGGCATAGTCCGTCACTGTGAGATAATTGAGAGTCGACAGCCCACTGCCCGTCGCCGCATTGGAAGAATGGCCAAGACTGAAAGTCCACGGATATTTCTGCTTCCGCTTGGTTATAATGTGCTCATTCGACGCTAGTAACTTGCCGGACGGGATTGTCGGCAAACGGAACAGAGAGTCTCCCACACCGACATTTGCCATCCAATGTCTTTGCAGAGAGTCGATTCCGGTGGACATTGAACTCCGGGGGACGGTGCTATCCGCCCAATCCGCCCCTTCGGTAGCAGCGTTGTCCTCCCCGGTTCTTCCCCACCCCCCACTGTTTCTGTTGTGTATGACCGGCCTGCCAACATGTTCCACATCGTGAGCCCGACTCCCCGCACCATCATCCTTCATCACTCCACCCTCTTTCTTGGGCGAATCGACCTTCATCTGTTGGTTTTCTGAAATCTTTTCCGCCCCGTGCCTTGTTATCAAATAGAGGTACACAGGTATGAACACCGGCAACAGGAGCCACAGCCAATAGTCGGTCAGCATCGTCCGCAACAGTTTCTTGGCCCTCGACAACTGCGAGGAGGAACTGTGGGGTGCTATGCCAAGCAGTTCGCCTATCTCCTTATGGGACAGCCCGTCCAGCACAGCCAGCTTGAACACCTCGCGATGTCCGTTAGGCAGAGACTCTATCGCATCCAGCAAAGTCGCCAGATCCATACTCCCATTTGTGCCATGACTCTCATCCGGAAGGGCATCAGCATTGACCAATGGCAGAAGATTCTCCCTGCCCTCGGCACGTTGAAGATACTTCAGACACAGGTTTCTCACAATCGTGATCATCCAGCCTTCCAACTTGGCCTCGTCTTTCAGGGTGCTGATAGAGGAAAAAATGATGATAAAGGCATCATGAAGAATGTCTTCCACAACGCTTTCGTCTTTTACATAGTATCGGCATATCCCCAGCAACTTGCGGGAATATGCCGCATATAGTTCTCCCAGAGCCCGTCTGTCTCCCTGCTTACATGCGTCTATCCGTATCATATAGTTTCCGACAAGAGGATACCTCCCCCTTTTTATATAAAGGAGTCGGCTATCCCCAAAAGACTGCACGCAAGTCCGGATTTTTTCAAATTTATTTTGCCTTAACATGTCATGGCCCGCCAAATCTGCCTTGAAAACGTATCACATGGCCGCATCAAAACATGCGCAAAGATACGAATATAATGGCAAACAACCTATCCACCCACTGAAATATTCCCTTTCAAGAGATTGCACATGGCCTATCGGCCATAGACGGATCCGCTCTTTTCCGGACGTTTTTCCTACTACTTTATATCCTACCAGAACTGTGGTACAGACGGATAACCATCTTTCTACACCCAAATCATGGCAGAGCAACTTTCGCGCCACCTTTCTTCCTGTTCCAATAAACGACATAGCGGCAATGGTGGGCATCATAGAACGGACACACTTCCACTCCGGTAGATGTGATGAAACGCAGCGGGCCAATGGCTTTGAGATCTTCGAGACCACTGATGGCGGTTTGTCCGGAAAGTCCGCCCTGCGCCCATTGACATGCGCTCGCACCGATGTGACCCAAGCAGGTTTGCGCAGATGGAGCGTGAAGATTCGGGGCCTACCTTCAACACGATAGGTCAGCCGTCCGGAAGCGGGGAAGTCGGTTTGCTGAACGATGTGCGTACTGCTCCATCTGAAGTCCTGTCACAGCACCAGCCCCCCTCCTCCCAACATGTAAGTCTTTTTCCTATCGCATTTGCTTTAGGTCGGATTATTTCGTATCTTTGCATTAGCAAGGGAAGCACGCAAGTGTTTCTCTTTTTTTGTTTTCCAATCCACCAACGGACAGATCGGGCCAAACGGGCCGATGAAACGGGCTCTTTTAGATTGTTTTTCGGCCCGAACGAGCTTCCAAGTGTGGCCGTTTTGCAAGGTCGTTCGGCCCGAGTGAGAAAATTGAAGGGGCGGATGGGCCGGATGAGACGAATGGAATTAGGGTGAAAAATGGGAGCGGGAAAATCGCATGTAAGGCTTTTTCGAAACATTTAATAGTTCGTGCTATATACTTCCCCGGCCCCGGACATCCGATTTTTCCACTGAAGCAAAAAGATGCCGGACGGGACTATTGGAACAGAAAAACGGCCCCGGCCCCCAAATATCGGGAAACCGGTAGCCGTTTGAGACTATCTGTAGAGCATCAGAGTGCCCCAACCCAGTTGGTCGAAAGCCCCAGAGTTGCCTCCGTAACGGGCATCGCCGGCTCCCGTCTCGGGACGCATTTTATCGGCAAACTGTTTCACATAAGTATAACCGGAGCCGAGGCCCTTCACCCGGGCATAATGGTTGTAGTAGATTTCCCACCCCGGCCTCACGGCACCGCGACCGCTGTCATCGGCCATCTGTCGGTGTGTGGCACCGTGGTTCTTATCCCTGCAAGTGCAGCCGATGCAATAAAGATAGGTGTTGAAGGGCATGTCGGAAGCTGCTATGAGCCATGAGCCTCCGGCATTTTTATGGTCGGAACCGTTGCGCAGATTGCCCAAGGCTACATATTCGCCCAACTTCAAGAGTGCATTGTTATCGGCAGCAAAGAAGTCAAGCCGCTCCACGGCGGTATTCTTGGTGTAGAGCGTATAGGCCATCTGCCCCAGATTGGCTGCTACCATGGCCGACATCAAGGCGTGTCCCTGGTCGCGCCCGCTCTCCTGCCCTTGTGCTATCTGTTCTCCAGTGCCCAACGGGGCAAGGAACGTGCCCTGAATCAGCCGTTTAATGCAGCCGTTGCCCGCACCTGTATAGAAGTAGTTGACCACATAGTTCACCATTTCGCTGTTCTCCGTCAGGATGCCGATGGCAAGGTAGGAGCACATGTTGACCAAATCCCAGTTCGACCAATAGTGCAGCGGACACACGTTAGACCCCGTGTGGGTATCGAGAAAATTGCGATTCACCTTGGCAAACACATTGACCATCCACTGCTTGAAGGCCGCCACCGAGGCAGCATCCCATCCCGGATAGGTCTGCATGATTTCACCGGCATTGGCAAAGGTGTAGCCCTGCGCGCCGGCTGCGAGCACTTGGTTGGCATCGTTGGAGATGATACGGGTGCAGGTGCGGGCCCAGCCGTCGAGTATCCGGACAGAGGCCTTGGCATAGGCTTCATTACCCGACAGTTTCCAGAGCAGCGCCATTTGGTAGGCAGCCGCAGCATCGCGCATGGCATAGGCGTAGTTTTCCCGACCGGTGATGGTTCCGGTGGCGTCGCCACGGACTATCTCCACCTGCGGGTTGGCCTGATAGTCGAGCCGGGTGTAGGGGCTGTTTTTCAGGGCCTGATAGGCTGCCTGCACCTCGGCAGGGGCCGTCCCCCCATCAAGTGAGCTCTTCACTCGTTCGAAGTCGTCGCCACTGTACATGGCACAGGGGTGGGCAAAAGTGTAGGTAGCCTCAACGGGCACGTTGACACTGTCGGGCATTGTAAGATTTACCACTCCGTATTCGTTTTCCCGGCAAGAGGCCAAAGTCCCCAGAAAGAGGGTCAGGCCGGTTGCCAATAATAGATGTTGTAGTCTCATTGTAATTGTCGGTTAAGCGTTATTCGTATGTAAGTCCTTCACTCGTGATATAATTCTGCACGTCAGCCAGACTCTTGAAAGTCTGCACCCAATAGAGGTTGTAGCTTATCGGTGAGCTAAGTCCCTTCATGTCGGCATACTTGATTTGGAAAATGGTGAAGCCGGCACCCTCGTTGGCGGGCAGCAGACCGCCCGTGCCGAAAGCCACCTTTGTGAGGTCGTAGATGAAGACGCGGCTACCATCTGAGCACTTGTAGCTATACGTGTATTTGTTGTTACCTCCGCCGAGTGCGCTGTAACTTGTCCCGCTCTCGGTGGTGCCCACTGCATCGACATTGATGTTACGCGAACCGGCTCCCTTGTCTTTCACATCGTCCATCTTGATGGCGAAGAACGGATAGTTGCCCGCGTGGAGCCAAAGTGGCAGGTCATAGCACTTGATGTCGGCCCGCTGCGTGGTGGCATTCACGGTATAGGTGTTGATGGTGACATATCCATCATGCCACGTGTGCGAAGTGGAAGTGCCGTTGCCGCTTTGTGAGGCATTGTAAAAGCTGTAGTGGTCTTTATTGTGGTAGGTTTCACGCACGAGGCCTTTCGGGATACTGAGTTTCACGGTGCTGCTCTTGCCCGTTGCGGGACATGTGGCGGTGATGGTCGCCTCGCCGAAGCCCTTGAAAGTCACCTCACCATTGTCCACCGTGGCCACAGTCTCGTCTGAGGAGGTCCATCGCAGGAGCGAAACGGTGCTCTCCGAAGGTGTTGTGGTGTAGGTCAGTGTGAGTCCCCGCTCATTGAGGGCGCACCGATAGCCGTTGTCGGCCGAGTAGTTTTGTGCGATGGACACGTCTTGCGGCTGAACAATCCGGCGCACCAGCAACTGTTTGCTACCCGTGACACCTGAGCCGTCAAGGGCTGTCGCCGTGACGGTTACAGAGGCGGAAAGGCTCGAAATCTCCTTGGCCGTAAGCACACCGGCGGCATCCACTGTGGCCACCTGCTCGTCAGAACTCGACCACTTCACGGTCTTGTAGGTGGAAGTGGCGGGGAGAATGGCAGCGCTAAGATGGAGCGTATCTCCACCATAAAGTTCTTCTGCCGAGGAAGAAACGGTGATCGACTGCGCCCGAACCAGCTCATCGGACACCACTACCTTTAACGTGGCGTTGATGCCACTGCCCGGATACATGCCCCGTGGAGCCACTTCCACGAGCGAATAGCCCGTGCCGGCACCACTGATGGCCTGTAGATAGCCTGTCTCATCGACAGAAGCCACTGCCGGACTGGACGAAGACCACACCACATCTTTATAAGTGACCGAGTCGGGTGCGAGCGTATAAGACAGCTTGAGCGTCTCGCCTTTGATCATGGGCAGGCATTCGGCACCCGTGGCATCGGTGTAGAGAAGTTGACGAGTGGCTTCAGGCAAGTTGAAGACGATGGACGAGGGAGTGATGGCGGGAGTGAGCACCGACGATACATTGTCGTCGCTACAAGAGGCTGAAGACAGGGCCAGCAAGGCCACAAGAGCTCCCCATCCGTGTTTGAATATTTTGGTTGTCATGTTAATGGCGTTTATAATTGGCATTTTTGAGATTCTTTATCTACTGGAGAGGGCTGCATCGTCAATTTGTCCAACCCGGATTTTGACCAAGGTGTGGATTGAGCTGCAACTGGTCGGAGGGCAAAGGATAGAGATAGAGCTTGTCGTTCCACACACGATGGGTGTAGAGCACAATGCAACCTTCGCTGTTGAGGGGCCGGCTCTGCTTGGTCCAGTGGCTTTCAAACCAAGTGCCTTTGTAGAGCACTCCAAGCTGGTCTTGCGGCATTTCAACGGGAGCGGTGGCCCAACGCTTGAGATCGTCAATGCGGAAACCTTCGAAGATGAGCTCCACAGTGCGTTCACGGCGAATCTCCTCGCGCATGGAGAGTCCGTTGCCACTTACAAGCGAGTTACTCAACTTGACCATTTCCGGATTCACACGGGCCCTGACAAGGTTCAGGCTTTTGTTCAAATCATCGTCGGAAATGCTGCCCCGGAGCTCGTAGGTGGCCTCAGCATAGTTGAGAAGCACCTCTGCATAGCGTATCACCGGATAGTCCATGCTCTCATATCGGTCAGCCACCTGCCGCTCCACGGCCCACTTGTGGGTCTGATAGCCACTGTTGGCAGTCACACTGACAGTGAGTGCACGTTTCCTGTCGTCGTCACTCCAAGAGGCACGACTGTTGTTGGCGGTGTTGTTCCACACCATCGCGCCGTTCGGAGCCAAGGTGGTGAGCATACGATTGTCACGGTTCTCAAACTCGGTGGCAGCCCCTTGGTAGCCTTTGAACAGCGGACTCTTAGCCACAGGCAGCCCGTCACGGCACAGATAGAGGTTGGCCAGCTTGCGGGTGGGGTACACGGCATTGGCAAGATAGGCCTTGGTGATATTCAGTCCTATCCCATCAGCAAGACGATGACGGCGCACCAAAATATACTCGGTATTGGCTGCGGTGGTCAATCCGGCCGGATTGCACTGCGCATCTTCAAGAATGAACATGTAGCGGTAGCTTTCAGTGCCGAGCCGCCCGTCGTAGAAGAGTTTGTAGCGGCCGCCCTCCATCACTTTTGCCGCGGCCTCTCGGGCTATGGTGAGCAAGGCTGTGGAACGGTCGGTATTGGCCGATGCTTCGGCTCCATTGGCGTGGAACTTCTGCCAAGTGCCTTCGTAAAGGGCCACGCGGGAAAGAAATGCATAGGCGGCATCCTTGCCCAACCGACCGGCTTCAGCCGGAGTTTCGGGCAAGCCTTCGGCGGCCAGCTGCAAGTCTTCGACACACCGATCGATCACTTCGCCTCTATCGTTGCGGGCAACTTGCATCTCGGGTGAATTCATGTCAACAGGCGTGGTGACCAGAATGGCATTGCCATAGAGTTGCACGAGTTCGAAATAACAGTAGGCACGGAAAAACCGGGCCTCGGCCACGGGCACCCTGATATCGGCGGGCGAGCTGAAGGTCTCAGCTTTCTTCAGCAAAAGATTGGTGTAGTATATCTGTTTGTAGAGTTGTTTGTAGTTTCCATCGCTCGCCGGAATGGAGTTGGTGCCGGCACTGTAAGGGTTGAGATTGGCCCCGGCGATGAGGTCGGAGCGCATGTCACTGTGCGGACCGTCGGACACGCCATATTGATAGGTGCTGCCACTTTGGAAGTCCCGGGTCCAACTATAGAACTGGTTGGCAAACAATTTGAAGTTGGCGGCAGACTTCCACACGGTGGCATCGTTCATCTGCGCTTTGGGCTCAAAGTTCATACAGCCTGTGGCCACAAGTCCCAACAGTCCCACACAGAAGGTTTTGAAGGTATGATATATCGTTTTCATGACAGTTTCTATTTATTAGAATGACAGATTGAGACCGAACGTGAAGTTGCGTGTGAAAGGATAACGCTGCACCCCGGCAGCATTGCGCTTGGCTTCCGGATCCCACCCGTCACTGATTTTAGTGCTCTCCCAAAGGTCTTCACCGGTGAAATAGAGGCGCGCCGCTGTAATAAGCCCAATCTTCCGAAGCAGACTTCCGGGCAGATTGTAACCCACGGTGAGCGTCTTCAAGCGAATGTAGCGGGCGTCTTGGGCCGTGAGCGAACTGGCCTGATAGTTGTATTTCACGATGTTGTCATCGCTGGTGTAGGGCGCATAGTAAGCATCAGGATTGTCCTGACTCCACACCCGGCCTATGCTTGAAGCAGTGGTGTTGGTGTAGAGCGAGCGGAAAGGCACCGTCCAACTGTCCATTCCACGATAGACGAAACGATTGCCCGCCCCCTGAAAGACGACATCCACATCGAAACCTTTCCATTCGATACCGAAGTTGAACGAGTAGGATATTTCGGGCGAGTCGCTCCCGAGATAGACATAGTCGCGGTAGTCGAGCACACCGTCGCCATTCTCGTCGCAGAACATATTGTCGCCCACACGCAGATTGCTCGGCATACCGACGCCGTTGTTGGGGTAATACTTGGCCAAATAGGCCTTGAGCATAGCCTCATTCTGTATTTTTCCGCCGTAGCGCATACCGAAGATGGAGTTGAGCGGATACCCCTGTTGGGTAGCGGTATATCCCGACTTGATGACATTGGTGCCGCCATAGTCCACGAGTTCGTTGCGGGCAAAGGTGACATTACCGCCCACATGATAGTTGACGAGCCCTATACGACCATTGTAATTGACACTTCCCTCAAAGCCCCAATCCTTGAATCGGCCCGTGTTGGCTGTTGGTGCATCGTCACCGAGCACGGCAGGATAGGTCATGGCAACAAGCATGTTGTCATTTCTCTTCATGAAAGTCTCCACCGTTCCGGTAAGCGCATTGCCCAAGAAGCCGAAGTCGATGGCCAGATTGTAGTTTTTAATGCGTTCCCACTGTCGGGTAAGCGAAGCAAACTTGCCGTTGGTGGCGATGTAGGTGAGGCGGTCGCTCCCCACATAAGCACCGCCAAGCGTGTGGAGATTGTAGAACTGATAGCCATCGTAATTGTCGATACCGCTCTGCGATCCCATTTCGGCATAGGAGGCACGGAGCTTCAAATTGCTCAGCCATTTAGCCCCTTGGAGAAACTTTTCCTGATTGATGCGCCAGCCGGCAGACACTCCCCAAAACAAATCCCAGCGGTTGGCAGCCTGAAATTTGGACGAACCGTCATAGCGGGCATTGAACTCAAGGAGGTAACGGCTGCCATAGTCGTAGTTGAAACGGCCGAAGTAAGACATATTGGCATTGCGGTAGTTATAGTTACCGTCAGAGTTGGCGAGCTTCAACGTGCCGTTGCCATTGATAACCCCAAGCCCTTGGAGTATGTCGCTGTATTCGGCCCCGAAGCCCTCCATGTCTTTCAGTTCATACTGCGCACCGAGTGTGAGACTCAGGTTGTGGAGTCCGGCAAAGGCCTTGTGTCCGTTGACATAACCCGAAAACGAATAGAAGTCGATGCGCGAACTGGTCTGACGGAAGTAAGACTTGGCCTGCGTAGGGTCTTCATACGTCTGCGTATTGCCCACATAGTTATAATAGGTGATGGGGTTGCTCACCGTCTTGCGGCGCGCATCGCTGGTGTTGTAGCCCACATTGACATTGGCGTCGAGCCAATCGGTGATGCGGGCCTTCAGTGTCTCACTGATACTGATGGCCGAAACGCTCAGTTTGTTGTCGCCTCCCAAGCTGAGTTTGGCCACAGGCGAGCCCCATGTACCCCAAGCGTAGGGCTTGCCGTCGATGGCCGTAAGCGGCAATCCGGGCATAGGGACATTGGTGGTGAGAGCCGCCCCCACAAGCGTCGGGGCCACCTGCTCCTGCCGGCTGTAGGCAATGCTGCTCTCGAGCGAGAATATCTTGTTGAATTTGTAGGTGTCATTGAAGCGCAGATTGTATCGGCGGTTATTATTATGGCCGTATTGCAGCGTACTGCCATCGTAGAGGAAGTTGGCCGACAGACGATAGGCCGACCTGTCGGTGCCTCCCGAGAGCGAGAGACTGTGGTTGGTGCTCCATGCGTCTCCAAAGAGTGTGCCGAGCCAGTCTACATCGTCGGCGAAAACAAAGTCTTTCACATCGGTGAAGGCTGCACCACCGAAAGGGTTGGTAGTGGTGAGCAGGTCTATGTATGAACCTTTGTATTGTTTGGCCAGTGCGGCGTAGGTCATCCACACGTTGGCCGTGTTGCCATCGTTGGTGAGCGCCTGCTGCACACCGTCGGCCCACTGGTCGATGTTCATCAACGACGGCATGAGTCCCACCGTGCGCAGCGTGGCTGAGCCGCTATAGTCTATCTTCAACTTGCCGGCCTTGCCTTTCTTGGTAGTAATGAGCACCACGCCGCCGGCTGCACGGCTACCATAGATGGCCGCCGAACCGTCTTTGAGGAAGTTGATGCTCTCGATGTCGTTGGGATTGAGCAGCCGCAACTCGTTCACACTGTTGGCCGCCACGCCATCGATCACCACCAAAGGTTCCGTGGCGTTCATTGACGATGCGCCGCGAAGGTTCATTGACCAGCTTTCATCGCCCGGAGCGGAAGACGAGCGGGTGATCATCACCCCCGGCACCTGCCCCTGCAGGGCCTGCAACGGACTCGACAACCCTCCTTTCTGCTCGAAAGCTTTTCCGTTGATAGCTGTCACGGCACCGGTGAGCGACTCCTTCTTCTGCACACCATAACCCACCACAACCACTTCCTGAAGCATCTCGTTGCCCTCCTTCAAGGTCACATTGAGTTGCGGGCCGGTCACGACGGCCGTCTGTTCGGCATAGCCCACGTAGGAGAATCTTAGCCGCATCCCTTGCGGGGCATTGATGGTGTAGCGACCATCGAGGTCGGTCACTGTGCCTCCGCTCCGTCCCACCGGCTGCACCGTCACGCCAACGAGGGGTTCGCCGCCTTTGTCGGTCACAATTCCACTCACGGCCTGCTGCCTCGCCGCAACAGAATTCTGTCCCCAAGCCTCCACAAGCGACTGCCGGGGAAGCAAGAGTGCTGCAAGTAAACAAATTTTGATCAGATTACATTTCATAGGTTTTGGTATTAAAACTGTAAAGATTGATTTCTTCCAAAAGATGAACAAACGAGTGGATGAACAGGGCACTTCACGCCCGGCAAATCCACACAGCCTATATGATTTTCCGAAGACGGTTTTTCATCTCCTTGGTGGAGAGATAGATGTGGGCCTCCACGGTGCGCCGGCTCAACTTGAGTTTGTCGGCTATCTCGCCGGTCGAGAGCTCTTCGTGGCGATACATTTCATACACCTGCGCCCGCTTAGGAGCCATGTGTCTGAGTATGCGACGCTCAAAAGCTTGCAGTTCGTCAGCCTCCACCCGCTCTGCCACGGAACATGTGTCAAACTGCGACACGCTGTGACAAAGCTGCCGTTCGGCCCAACGCACGTAAGCCTTGTGACGGGCATCGTCGATAATCATGCGTTTGGCCATCACGAAGACAAGTCGCCCGACCGTCTCGCCGGCTATCACGTCGAGGTTCATCAACTTCACAAACAGGTCTTGCAACATGTCTTCGGCCGCCATCACATCATGCGTATAGCTCATGAAATAGTGCTTCAGCTCCCCATAACACCTTATATAAATAGAGGCTATGAGTTCATTGTTGCGTACTTTGTCATCATTTTCCATGTTCGGTTAGTTCTTTAGGTTTCCGATGGTTTAAGTTCTATTGTCTTTTGCAAAGATAGTGCAAGTGAGTGCCATGAGAGCTTGCTCTCAAATGGCCGAGCGCAATCTATCTTATGCAAAGATAGTGCAAGTGACAACACTAAACAAGGAAAAGCACTTCAAGTCCCGCCAGACGGTTTAGCAAGAAGTCTAATTTATTTAACGTACTGATAATCACAATATTACAATCACTCCATCTAAATTAGGCAAACGACCAGAAACACCTCTATCAGGCTGTATCGCTTTTTTACTTCACATTTGCATTCCGGCTTTTTTATTCGTATCTTTGCGTCAGCAAGGGAAGCGCATGAGCGTTTCCCTTTTTTAGTTTCCAGGTCCCTAACAGCCTTTCACTCCTGCTTTTGGATGTCATTCGGCCCAAACGAGCCGATGAAACGGCCTTTTTTGGATTGTCGGTCGGCCCGAATGACTTTCCAAGTGTGGCTGTTTTGCAATGTCGTTTGGGCCGAGCAAGAAAAGTGATGGGGCGGATGGGCCGAATAAGACGACCGGAATAAGAGTGGGAGACGGACGGGGGAAAATTGTATGTAAGGCTTTTTCAAAATCTTACTATATACTGTAAAAAAGACAATCCAATAAAGGTGAAAAGCGGAGAATGCCCTTAAACAGGACAGATTCTGGTTTACAGAAGCTCCGTTCAGGTGCTTCTGTGAGCCGGAAATGTGTCATGCTGTTACGCGACCGGCGGTGCAGGCTGCAGACTCTGGTTCCGATCGGCTCACAACTTCACGTTGAGTGTCTTCAGATATTCTGTCGGTGTCATTTTCTCTACCTTGCGGAAAGTGCTGAAGAAGCTCGACTTTCTGAAACCACACCTCTCGCTCAGAGCCGTAAGCGTGTAGCAGCGGTATTCGCCCGCGGCAATCAGACGCTTGAACTCTTCGAGCCGGTAGCGGTTGATGAAATCATAGTAGTTTTCCTTGAGGTAGAGATTGAACACCTGAGAGAGCCTGCTGGGAGAGAGATGCAGATAGTCGGCCACGTCACTCATCTTCAGGTTGGGATCGGTATAAACTTTTGAAGTCTCCACGTAGGCCCTCATACGCTCCACAATGTCGGCGCACTCGGCTTCATTGAGCTTCACACGCTCATATTTGGAAGACTCGGCAGACAGGACGCCCCGCTCCCTTTCCCGTTCCAACAATTCCTGCTGCTCGGTTTCGAGCAGTGCCTGCTGCTGTCTCTGCTCCACCTCCACGAGGGCATCTTCTATCTCGTTACGCTCGGCCAACAGCCTGTTCGTGGCTTTGTGATAAGCCCGCCACCACACGAACAGCCCTATGGCCGCCAGTAACAGCAACAGTTCAAACAATGCCGCCCACGAAGGCATCACCATGATGTCATACACCTTGGCTGTGCCGGGCGCACCTGTGAGCCTCACTTCGAACCGATGGGAGCCAAGCGACAGACCGCCCAAGCGGATTTCCTCACCGTCGCGAGCCATCCTCCATGCACGTTCGCCATCGACCCTATACTGATAGAGACGGCCGTAAGGACGGGCAAAGTCTTCCAACACGGGCTTCACGCTCAGACTGCCCGACGTGATGTTCCATGCAAGCCGCATACGGCGGTGCTCGTTGATGTCGTCTTCGTCTACGATGGACACCTGCTCGCCGTCTTTCCGGATATCATAGAGCAGCACCTTATACCGTGCATTGCGCTGCCAATGTTCCAAAGCGTGCGAGTCGACACTCAACAGGCCGTTGGCCGTGCCAAACCACACCCGTCCATCGGCTTCCACCCTGAGACTCCCGTTACTGACAATGCGACTTCTCAGCCCTTCTCCAAATCCGAAATGCTGAAGGTTTTTCATGTCATAATCCATGCGGAAAAGCCCGTTTTCCGTGGCCAGCCAATAGTGTCCCTGCAAGTCGTCGAGGAAGCTGTAGCAAGTTTCGTCGAGCAGTCCTGCTGGAAGCCGGAGACTGCCGAAGCGCTTCATTTGCAGGTCGGTGAAATAGACTGAGGTGGGAGTATAAAAGAAAATCAACCCTGCATGGCCTGCCACTCCGGTCAGTTTTTCCTCCTTATTGAAAAAGCCTGCGGGAAAATGGGAACTCTCAAACTGCCGGTTGAATGCCGAATAGAACGTAAGTCCCTGCGCCCCTCCTATCCAAGCATTTCCCCGGCTGTCGAAAAACAAACTGCCCACCACGCCACCGGGAATCTGGGTGTTATTTTCTGTGTAACGATCAAGGTGTCCGTTGCAGTCAAGAATAAAAAGTCCTTCACCCGTGCCTATCCACAGCCGGTTATCGGGCGACACCACCAAAGAAGTGACCGTGGTATTGCCCAGCAACCGGTTTTGTGCAAGCCGCCTCACAGCCATTGTCTCCGGATCCACACTGCGCAGCCCGCCATCGTAGGAGGCCACATAGTAGAGCCCGTTGAAGAAAGCGATGTTGGTGATGATGTGCAGTCCGCCCAACTGGTCGGTTGACAGGCTGCGCACCCTGCCTCCGGCCTCATCCACGTGGTAGAGGCCCTGTCCGGTACCTATCATCAGCTCGCGCCCACGCCGGCAGAAGCTGCGCACATCAAGCCCCTCGGTGGAGAAGGCGCCCAGACTGTAAGTGCGAAAGAGCGGACTGCTATGATAAATATAAGCCAGCCCAAAACGATGGAAGCCAAACCAGTCTACCCCATTGCTGTCGCGATGGTAACAATACACGGCATTCGTGGGCAGTCGGTAGTGGGTACCGGCCCGAGTGTCAAACCGTTTCTTGACTGTCAGATTCCTGCCATCGAGCAGGAAAGCCCCCGAACCGTCAGTGCTCACACAGACATCACCGCCGGCCGTGGCAGCAAGTCCGGTGACCACATTGCCCACTCCCTCCACAGCGGTCATTTGCCGGGTTGTGGGGTGATAGACATAGAGACCGTTGTTCTTGGTACCGATGAAAAATCGACCACCCACAAGGAGCAACCGGCCGAAGGCGGTTCCGTCGGGCAATCCTGCCGTGAGCCTGCGACTGGACACCTTACCGGTCTGTGGATCATAGCTGTTGAGTGCATAGCGGCTCAAAAACCAGATGCGCCCACCGGCTCCCCGAACAATGTCGCGTACGGAGTTTTCCAGTCCCAAGGGCGAACGTCCCACTTTCAGGGGACCCACGACTGTCTTTCCGTCAAACACGTACAGTCCGTCACGATTGCCCATATACAGGTTGCGCCCATCGTGGAGTATGGTTTCGGCCCGTCCAACGGCGGGGGCAATGCGGCGAAGTGCCCGACTGCCGGGAGACAAGGCAAACACCCCCTCGCCCGTAGCGGCATAAATGGTGTGGTCGGAGCCTTCGCAAAGGTCGAAGGTGTAATTGTGCTTACGACCTGCACGCGGCACGGGGAAAGTCATAAGACGCTTGCCATTGTAGCGGTTCAAGCCGTCGCTCGTGCCCACCCACACTTGCCCCGTGTGGTCGGTCATAATGCATGACACGCTCTCGCCGGCCAGTCCGTTCTCCTTGGTGATGCTGTTCATCATCTCGTTGCACATGTCACCGGCCATCACTGCCCGACAGCAGAGAAAGACAAAAAGGACAAACAGAAGGGTTCTATGGCATGGAAATCTGTTCATGATGTAAGGCTTATGTTCGCAAAGTTAAGAAAAAAAACCGATGAAGAGACTTTTCTTCATCGGTTTTTCAGACTCGCCGGGGAAATACGGATGCCCGGCAGGAGCCTTACAAGCATGCCATGCAGACAGGAAAGAGATTGGATAGAAATGGCCACGGGAGCTGCACTCCGTCTGCGACCTACTCAGACAAAATGATATTGAGGGGCTGCACCGCTCCCTTATATGCCCCATCAGCATCGACAACAGCCACCACCCAACAGCTGAAACTACGGCGCGGATTGTCCAGCCCGGCCTCATAGGGGTAGAAACAAAACGTCGTGTCATCTACCTTCCTTATCGGACCGGAAATGACTTCTATACGAGGCTCCGCCGTCCCGTGTGCCTTGGAATGCCCCACACAGGAAGAGTCTGTGTAGATGGCCTTCAAGTGCAATGTTCCCTTTTCCTTTCTCGCATCCACCTTGATTTGCATACCACCTTGTTTTCCGGCATCATAGGCTATCGGCTTCCCTTGGAACTCAAAACCCACATACTGCCGTTTCTTTCCCGTTGTCTCCCGATAACGGGCTTCGGTCAATCGGGCCATCTCCCCATCAAAATACCAGAAAGCATCGTGGGGATCGCCGGTATATGCCCCGAAAGGAGCCGGCTGATGGCGGGCGATGGTGCCTACCGATCTCCTGCCCTTGCCGTCGCCGTCGCTCTCGGGCATATCGGCCCTGAAACGTTCGGCCAACCATCCGCTCCGCGGATCCACCTTTCGCAACGTACCATTGCCCGACAACCTCCATTCCATAGACTTGCGGATGAACCGGGCCACATAATCGGCCGTGCGTTCAGAACAGTCGAAATGTCCGCGCCCCGTATCACAGAGAAAACTGATGCAACTTTCCTGATACATCATGCGAAAAGCGAGAGCCGGATTCACACGGGCTTCCCACCATTCGTATTCACCTTCAACCATAAGTCCGGGAATGCCATCGATGTTGCGGGTTCGCCCCCACTCCACATTAGCCGTACCGTAGCCGCAAAGATTGGTGCGCGGGGCATCGCCGTGGAAAGAGATGATGCAAAGCGTGCGCTGCGGATTCCAAGCTGCAAAGTTCCAAGGAAAGGTGGCTTGGGCTGAATGACCAAATGGGATGACGGGGACTTCGACTATTTCCGGGTGCCCACTCTGATAGGCTATGCCTGCCATCATCTCTTCAAAGATACTTTGGCAGCCGGTGGAAGGATCCCAATTATTGGAGAAGGCAGGAGCAACCCAAAGCAAGGCAACGCCGAGTTCTGCCATTTGTCGGCGGAAAGATGGCATCTTAAACAATGCCTCCTCTGCCATATTCTGTTGCGACACCATGACAGCTTTCACCTTCTCGCACCCTTCGGACATCCAAAGATAAGCGTTGGGGGCCTTGCCTGTTTCGGGAGAAATGTAGCCTCGCAGTTCCACCGACCACCGATACATACCGCTACTGCCCGTAGCGAGAACTTTTCCTGTCGTCAAACATGACAGTAGCAAAAGTACAAAAAAGGACTTTCTCAATACACACATACGCTGATTGGAACTTCTGTTTGGTTTCTTTTTCTTATCGCATAATCTCTCTAACGCCCGACATTCACAAAGCGCAAGGCCGCCCCACCAGATGGGAAAAGTTTGAGCGTGAGGCTTTTACCTCCCGTGACGGGAAACCGCTTCGATGCGACGTGGGTGCGAGTGGACAGTGAGAGATCGTCTTCATAGAGTTCCACCATGTATTTGTGCCCCTTAACAAGGAAACGCCCTGTATCGATGGAAATCGTGCGGGCAGCCCTGCCGTTGAGCACTCCTGCAAACCAATCATTGCCGGAGCGACGAACCTGCACAATGTAGTCACCGGGCGAGCCGTCAAGAGCAATGCTCTCGTCCCACACAGTAGGACAATGCTTCCAGAATTCAAGCTCTTGTTCGCCCTTATAGGCATCGGGACGGTCGTACCAGAAAAGGAATTGCAACGGACTGTAATAAACTACCGCCATGGCCAGTTGGTGGGCTTTGGTTGTCTTCAGGCGATTGTTGAAATAACAGAGCGTATAGTCAGCAGGGCCGGCAAGAAAACGGGTGAAAGGCAACACGGTGTTATGCCCGGCATCAGGCATTTCTTCGTTGCCACGAACCCCCTCTTGGGTGAGCAGGTTGGGATAGGTGCGGCTCCATCCTGTGGGCCGGTATTCGTCGTGAATGTCGACCATGAGCCCGTAAGCAGCACATTTCTTTACGGCCTCGTGCAACCAAATGGTCCATTGTTGGCTGCCCACTTGCACGAAGCCGAACTTGATGCCTTTCACCCCCCACTTCCGGTAGAGCGGCAGGATGCTGTCCAGCTGCGTGTAAAGAGCGCGTTGATTGACATAGAGCCAAAGCCCGACACCCTTCCCTGCAGCATAACTGCAAAGGGCGGGAATGGAGAAGTCGCGCTTGGCGTCCACCGACAGAGCCGACGAGGCCATCTGCATCTCGGGGCCATACCAGCCGGCATCGAGTTCCACGTAACTGAGTCCGAAGTCGGCAGCGAAGTCTATCGCACGGCGGATGTTCTTGTCATCAAGTTGTCCGGCACGGAAGACTTTACCCGGACGTATGAAACCGGTATCACGGATGGCACAAGGGGCATTGAGGTTAAGCACCATCTGCTTGTTGTTGATGAGGTCTACAGGGTGCTTCCCCACCATAATCACACGCCAGGGAGTGTCGTAGGGCGGAATCACATCGGCACTCCCGTACATTGACACCTGCAATTCGTTATCCCGTTTGAGTTTCAGCTTGCCCCGCACATAGTCGTGCAGACCGGCTTCGAGCAGTGTCACCTGCAAGCCGTTGGGCAGCGCCAGATAGAGCGGCCGTTCTGTTTCATCACGCCACACACCGCTTTTGCAGTCCGCCCCCTGTCCTTGGCGGTCAGCCTTAGCCGTCTGCGTGAGTCCCACAAAATTGTAAGGGCCTTGCGCCCAAGCCTCGTGCCATGCCTTGGTACCGGGAGCGAAGACAAAGGAAGTAAGCTCCTCCACAACGTGCATGAACAATCCGTTGGAGCCCTCGGGGAAATGATAGCGTATGGCTACCCCCTCATCGTAGGCTCTCACCACAACATCCAAAAGATAGCTTCTGCGCTTATCGTAGCCGTCGTCCATGCCGCCATTCGGCACGATAGTCGCAAAATGGAGCGTCAGTTGGCGGTAACGGTCTCTCACCTCACTGCACTCACCATACAGGGGCTTCCATTTGCTGTCAACGCTCAGCGTATCAACAGCCATGAGATGCAACTGCGATGTCCACAACCGGGCCGTATCACGGGCAATACCCATAGCCGACTCCACCAAATGATTGTCCACCAGCACCCCCAACTGGCCGTCGGTGACCACAGGTCGGCCCTGATAAGTCAGCGAATAGTGCATACTGCTACCGTGAGGGAAAAACTCAAAGGCAATCTGACCATCGGGAGAAGAGAGCTTTGGGGCTGCCGAAACCACAAGAGGCAACGTCAGAAGGAGTGAGAAAAGAGTAGTCTTGATGTTCATCGTTCTTTGTATTGATTGTTCTGCAATGTGAAGTGGTCACTCACCACGGCATAGCGACCTTTCACTTTCATCTTCTTATAGGTCATTTCGCAGCCTTCAGCGCTGGAGAAGATGTAGTCGGTGCGTCCGTTTTTGAGCTTCACCATGATGCCGACGGCTGAAGCATCCTTACTCTTGGGGGTAAAGAACTCCACCCGTTCTATCTCTGAGGGCTCGGCATTGGATGATGGCTCGAAGACAGCCACAAAAGGATGCAACCACGCCTCACCCTGCTGGCGGGCAATGAACGTGAGTACCGGTTGGTCGAGCATGTTATACGGAGGGCTTGACATGCGCTCATATTCCCGATTCTCGGGCGAGAGTGCCCGTATGATCTTACGACTTTCGCCACCTCTCATCCATAGTGTCATGCGTATGTCGCCGTTGACAGTGAAGGCGGCTTTCACATCACCGACATAGTCGGTCTCCCACTTATCGCGAATGTAAGAGTAAGCATAGAGATGGCCTCCGGCAAAGGCGAGGTCATCGGTGGGGTGCATCTCTAATGGCTTTCCGTTTCCATCGGTGAGCATCATCTTCTGGCCCAGATTATGGTAGAAATAGTCGTGGGTCTTGTCCCCGCCCTCTACTTTACAGCTGCGGAATATATCCACGTAATAACCGCCCGTGGATGAGGTTTTCACAATGCCGTTGGTGCGCTGTTGCCGACTATGGCTTTCGGGCTCAATAAACTCCAGTTGAGTGTAAGTGACGGGATGGAATGTGCGTTCGTCGTTACTCTCTGGATAACGGTCGAGTAGTTTGAAAGCGTGGTGGGACATCATCACGGGATAGCTTGAGATGCCGTCCACGCACACGGTGTTGTGGGCGGGAAACTGGGAATAATATTCCGCATAGTCGATGCCACCATAGAGATTCTTCCCTATCCCTGCATCGGGCCCGAGCACATAGCCCTTACCGTAGAGTTCCATGGAGATGCCGTTGGCGTGTTGGTGGTTGCCCAAGCTGCCGTTGAGCGAAATCATCAGGTCGTGCAGCCTGTCCATACCCGTCCGCTGCACGATCCATGACACATTAGGAGCATAGAATGAGGGACTTACATAGCGGTTGATGAGCTTGTCGGGAGCATCGGGCTGCACGGCGGCTTTCAACGAGTCGAACTGCCGACGGAGTCCATCGTCGGCATGGCGGTCGGCATAGGCAAGCACGTGGTCGATGCCTTTGCTACCCAACGGAGCGGGATGCGTATCACCGAAACCGGCAATCATCCGATTGGGGAAAAGATACTGGGGAGACATAAGCAATGCTTTTCTGATGACGGGAAAGTCGCGCAGCAGGTCAATGCCGGTCTTACTGTCAAGTTCATCGGCCAACTCGCTCAAGTCGCCCAACACGGTGGTGCTATAGCCCGGCGACTCACACCAAATGCCGGTAGCCTTGTCGAATCCAAAGTCGACAAACCTTTTCATGCTCCACTGCCGGATACTTGAACGGTTGACGCTGCTGTCGAGATAGTATTCACGGCCACGGCCGTCGGAGTAGGCTGTATCAGGACGCAGAACGAGAGCAATACGGGAAATGAAACCGGCCTGAAACAAATTCCAGTTGTTGTGCGGCACTCCGTTGGCTATTTCGTTCTCGGCCCATTTCTTCAGTGCCCCATCGTAAAGATCGAAATCATTCGGATTGAGAAAGTCTTTCAGATTGGCATAGATAGCAGTCACGTCATTGATGGCATCTTCGTGTATCACCTCAAAGGTCGTCATGCCCACGAGCGTTTGCTGATGGCCGTGGTTCAGATCAACGGGCACGTTGCGATAGTAGATACCGCGCAGGTAAACATCAAACACATCGGCTGCCATGCGCCCATAAGCTTTATTACCCGTAGCGGCATAGATATTAGAGGCCGCACGGGCTATCGAGAGAATCTCCCGATTGACAGCCGCAATGTTGCAGCCGGTTTTCGACGGATGCGCCTTTTCCATTTTGCCCGTGATCCGGCTGATGTAGGTGACACTCCCCTGTTCGTCATCATCGTAGGGCAAAAGGTCGGCCAGCTTGGGTCGGTCGTAAGACGATTCGGTTCCGCGACTACCGTTATACTTCACCGTGGGAACAGGAGCACGGTTTCCACCGGGATGGTCGAACCGCTCACCGTCTATATAAACATCGGTGGAATGGGTGGCCCAATACATCTGTAGACGTGACACCAGCCAATCGGGCTGCTTTTCCACTTTTTGCAAGTAAACATCAGCCTTGGCATGCCACTTCTCAAGTTCGCCACGCTTCTGCCCTTCCTCGTTGGCCATCATCGCGATTGGAATTGCTGCCAGACATATCCAAACCAGTAAGTTCCGGTTGATTCTCATATTCATCGTCATTTCGCTTTTATCCTATTACGTTCCTATTTCGCCACTTACTTAAAATGCGGACAAAATAAGTCTGTCTTCCATGGATGGATTGGAAAGCCATGCGATGTATAGCACAAACAATCAAATCGTTTCGAAAAGCCTCCATGGGAGGCCGTGCCCGGCAATCAAAGTCATACGTCTGGCTTATCGACTCAATTCAGCCTATCAAAATTCTCTTCCGAGCTGAACGACAACCTGAAAGATGGCGTTTTATCAGAGTTTTCTGACCGGACACCCCATAAAACAAGGTGGGAATTCCCTTTTTAGCGAACTCTAAAAACATTGTAAAAGCCATATCCGACTTCGATGAAGAAGTATGGATATGGCTTTTCCTTCTTTACTTGATTTTATCAAACCATTCTATTTGGGCAGTGTAAAGACTTTCTTGATCGCTCAAAAAAGAAATTATTCTGCCACAACGGAGATTTTTTTACTGCCCACGAGGGTCTTCACAAGTTTTTCTTCATCCCCTGCATCCACACGAATCCGTTTCAGTGCCGTGTTTCCTTCAATGATAAGGTATTCGCTTTCATCGTTGAATTCGGCCCCATTTCGCAGGTTGATTTCTTCCAACTTCGGCATATAGGTGGCTTCGACATTCCGGATGATAGGATTGTGGGAAAAGTCGAGCGTAGTGAGGTTGGTGTTGGATACCGATATTTGGAGCAGCATGGGCAACTTGCTCATGTCGAGCGACTTCAAAGGATTTTCGTGCAGGAAGAGGAACAGCAACCGGGGCAGATCGAGATTGATCGTCTCCAACTTGTTGGCATAGAGGTTCAAGCGATTCAACATCGGCAAATTCTCCAACTTCACACTCGTCAGCTTGTTGTTGTCGGCATGGAGTTGTGTGAGCTTAGGCAGGTTGGTCACTTCGAGTGTAGTGAGCTGATTCTTCACAGCATCAATGCGGTCGAGTTCCGGCAGATCGTTGGCCTTGAGCGAGGTGAGCCGGGCACCGTTGGCAAGGAGCAGTGTCAGCTTCTTCAACATAGAAATGTCAAGCGAAGAAATGCCTGTGCGCTGAATATAAAGTTCCTCAAGTTGGGTGTTTTTCGACAGGTCGAGCGTCGTCAGCCCGGCATTGTCGTAAAGGCGGAGGTCTTTCAGTGCAGTCATGGCCGAAAGATCAAGCGTCTTGATGTTATTGCCGCCGAGGACAAGTTGCTCCAACTTAGCGAGTTTGAAGACGGGAGAGGCATCCGTGACAGACTGGTTTTTGAGATTCAACGAACGCAGGTTGGTGAAATACTCCAGTCCTCCGAGACTTCTGATCACCTTTGCTCCTTCGGCATCTTCCTTGGTTTCGAAATGAATATCAATGGAAGTCACGGCTTGTGCCTCCGACACGGAGATCTCATCATCGTTGTTGACATCGATAGACGGTTTGAGAGCCAGCAGCTGCTTTTTAAGGTTGGCATCGGCAAACTTCACGATCAGTTTGCCGGGAGCTGTCTTTACAGTCACGGCACACTTGGCCCGGGCCGTCTCGCCATTGACCTGCGCCGTGGCCACAATATTGGTTGTTCCTGCAACGACAGCTTCCACCTTACCGTCGGACACCTTGGCAATATTGGCATTTTCCGATGCCCAAGTGATAGTTGCACCATCGGGAGCACCACTCACAGCAACATTGCCTGACTCCCCTTCTGTCAACGTGAGCGTTGTGGGAGCAAGCTGAATGGTGAATTGCGGCTGCGGATCGTCGCTGTCACTGCAAGCCGACAGCAGCAGACACAACAATGCAGGAATCAGCGATAGCGTGATTTTCTTTTTCATAAGTCGTTTTGTTTTTGTCATTTATAATATTAGTTTTGAAAAATCCTAACTGTCAGGGCCATGAATCCGGGAAAAACAATATTTCACGCCGCCGGGCAATAGTTTCATTTCCCCTTTTCCGGCATTCCTCCGATACAAGCCGATTAATATTCGCAAAGATAAATAAAAAGCTGCAAACAGCAAAACTTTCTATCATTTTCCGATACAAATATCCGTAGCCGACCACTACAGACAAGGCCATTCAGCGTCATTTCACTTTCATCCTATTTACATTCCGGCTTCACCATTTACTTAAAATGCAGACGAAACAAGGCTGTCCTCCCCGGAAAGGAGGGCTATGCAGTGTATAGCACGAACTATTAAAGATTTCGAAAAAGCCTTACACGCGATTTTTCCATGCCCACCTTTCCACTCAATCCCATCCCCCTCATTCGTCCTATCCGCCCCATCGATTTTCCCACTAAGCCCAAACGACCTTGCAAAAGGGCCACACTTGGAAGCTCATTCGGGCCGAATGGCAATCCAAAAAAGGCCATTTCATCGGCTTATTTTGGCCGAACGACATTCCACATCAGGGTAAAAAAGGCTCTTTGGGAGTTTTGCTGAAAAAAGGGAAGCGTGTGTGCGCTTCCCTTGCTCATGCAAAGATACGGCATTTAAAGCCCATTTGCAAATGGCGAATGAAATATTCTGACATACTCCGGGGCTTTCAAACCGAATGGAGAGATATGTCCCAAGAGGATAGGGGATAAGCCCGCATGGGGAGAAACTCACACCACACGCTTGCCGAAAGGCCAAAGGGCGAGGCGGGCCAAGCGGAAATTCATCTGCCCCCAAGGGATGCCGACAATGGTGATGTAGAGCAGGCACCCAAAGAAGACATGGGTGAGGAAGATGTAAAAACCACCGATGAAAAACCAGATGACATTCATCAAGGTGTCGAGACAGCCGCCACTTCCGGGGACTTCCTCCACGTGAGACCCGAAAGGCCAGAGAGCCAACACGCCCAACTTGAAGGCCTGCAGCCCCCAAGGAATGCCGACAACGGTGAGGCAGAGCACCAGTCCGGCTGTGAAATACTCGAAGGCGGTGGCCAGTCCGCCAAAAAGAAGCCAAAGAAGGTTTCCTAAACAACCCATAGTTTATCGTCTTTTGATATTACAGATGATGTGTATTTGCGGAGCGACAGGCGGCATGGAGACCAAGCTCCCCATACCTGCCCCTCACGGCCCTGCACCAATAGTGGTTTAATGCTTCGATGCTTTCGCAGGCTCTATGAGCTTGATGTATTCGCCGTAGCCCTCTTTCTCCATGTCGGCCTTGGGCACAAAACGCAGGGAGGCACTGTTGATGCAATAGCGCAGACCACCGCTCTCGCGCGGCCCATCGTTGAAGACATGGCCCAGATGGGCATTGCCCTTGGCACTGCGCACCTCGGTGCGGTCCATACCGTGGGAAGTGTCGTGCAGGTTTTGCAGCAAATGGTTGTCGATGGGCTTGGAGAAAGCCGGCCATCCACACCCCGATTCGAACTTGTCGGTGGACAGGAAGAGCGGTTCGCCCGTGGTCACATCGACATAGATGCCCTCGCGAAACTCGTCATAGTAGGCGTTTTGGAAAGGGCGTTCGGTGGCGGCATGCTGCGTCACTTCGTATTGTTCGGGCGTGAGCCGCTTCTTCAGTTCGTCGGCAGCGGGCTTGGTGTAGGCCACAGGCCGCCCTTCAACCTTGTTGGCTTCACGCGCCATGTCGAAAAGAGCTTGCGGAATATGACAGTAGCCGCCGGGATTTTTCGCGAGATAGTCCTGATGATAGTCCTCGGCCTTGTAGAAGTTTTTGAGCGGCAACACCTCTATGGCAAGGCGACGACCATAAGCTTTCGACAGTTTGGCAAGTTCGGCAGCAATCAACGGCTCGTCGGCCGGGGCGGTGTAGTAGATGCCCGTGCGATACTGCGTGCCCACATCGTTGCCTTGTCGGTTGAGCGATGTGGGGTCTATCGATTTGAAATAGAGTTGCACGAGGAGCGACAAGGGCAGCCGCGAGGGGTCGTAGACCACATGTACGGCCTCGGCAAACCCCGTGCGATCGGTACACACCTCTTTATATGTAGGCCTGTCGGTGTTGCCATTGGCATAGCCCACCTCGGTGTCCACCACTCCGTTTATTTGTTTGAGATACAGTTCCGTCCCCCAGAAGCATCCTCCGGCGAGATAGATTTCGGCTTGTTCTTTGTTCATGTTGTTCTCCTTTGTGTTGGTGCGGCTGTTGCCGGTGCAGCTCATCGAGAGCAGGACAACAAGCAGAGTCACCATTTTGATGGTTGTTTTCTTCATAATCTCTCTTTTTGTGTTGTCCTGCAAAGCTACATAAAATCCGGAAACGGCCTATCTCTCTATTTGTTTTTTTGTTGATAATTAACACGTGTTGGCACGACGGCAACGCCCGAAAGATAGCACCATGCAACCACCGGGCCACACAACCGTCTCCACGCAGACAAGAAAAACTGCACACACCAAAAGGCTGTGCGCATTTTTTAGTGAAACAATTTTAATATAGCTTAAATCGCATACTTATTCAGTCCGTTTCCATTCAGATTTTCTTAATTTAGCAATCGGAAAGAAAACGCAATATGACTTCTGAGGATTACTACTTAAAAGGAAACGAGTTTCGCAGACGGGGAGATTTCCGACAGGCCATGGAGTGCTATCTGGAGGCCATCGCACTCGACCCGGAAAGCCCGGCCGTGCAGGCCAAGGAGATGCTCGACAACATCTTCGCCTTCTACTGCAAAGACTTGTACAACCCTTAGCCGTCGATTTTTGAAAACACGAACAAGATATGAGCAAGATTCAAGGGGCCATCGTGGTAAATACGGAACGCTGCAAGGGGTGCAACCTGTGTGTTGCGGCCTGCAAGTTTGGTGTGATCCGCCTGGCTGCAAAAAAAGTGAACGTACACGGCTATCCCTACGTGGAGACTATCAATGCAGAGGCCTGCGTGGGCTGCGCAGCATGTGGCATTGTGTGTCCCGATGGTTGCATCACCGTGTATCGGAAGAAACTCTAAACAGAACTTAACGACAAAACGAGTATGGCAGAACAAGAAATAACACTGATGAAGGGTAACGAAGCCATCGCCCACGCCGCCATCCGGTGCGGGGCCGACGGCTATTTCGGTTACCCGATAACCCCACAAAGCGAAATCATCGAGACACTCGCCCTGCTGAAACCGTGGGAGACTACGGGCATGGTGGTGCTACAGGCGGAGAGCGAAGTGGCTTCCATCAATATGGTCTACGGCGGAGCCGGAGCCGGAAAGCGTGTGATGACGACCAGTTCCAGCCCCGGCATAGCCCTCATGCAGGAGGGAATATCCTACATGGCGGGGGCCGAACTGCCGGGCGTGTTCGTCAACGTGCAGCGTGGCGGACCGGGATTGGGCACCATACAGCCCAGCCAAAGTGACTATTTCCAAGCCACGCGCGGAGGAGGCAATGGCGACTACAACGTGATTGTGCTGGCACCGGCCTCAGTGCAGGAGATGGCCGACTTCGTGGATTTGGCTTTCGAACTGGCTTTCAAATTCCGCAATCCGGCCATGATCCTGAGCGACGGGGTCATCGGACAGATGATGGAGAAGGTGGTGCTGCCACCGATGAAACCACGGAGAACGGAAGAACAAATCAAGAAAGAATGCCCGTGGGCCAGTATCGGGCGCACCCGTGACCGCGAACCCAACATCATCACTTCGCTCGAACTGAAACCCGAGGTGATGGAGGTGCGCAACCTGCATCTGCAAGAGAAATACCGGCGCATCAAAGAAACGGAAGTGAGATATGAAACAACGCTCTGCGACGATGCCGACTACTTGATTGTAGCCTTCGGCAGTGCCTCGCGCATAGCTGAAAAGAGTGTGGAGACAGCCCGCGCAAAGGGCATTAAGGTGGGACTCTTCCGTCCCATCACGCTTTGGCCGTTCCCGTCGAAGGAAATCATGGAAGCCTCGAAAGGCAAGAAGGGCATACTCGTGGCCGAGATAAACGCCGGCCAGATGGTGGAAGATGTGCGGTTGGCAGTCAACGGCACCATCCCCGTGGATCACTTCGGACGCTTGGGTGGCATCGTGCCCGACCCCGAAGAAATCGTGAAAGCACTCAAGAGCCTACCGGAATAAGGCAGACTGCAACAACATAAAGACATTTGACTATGGATACAGAAAAAGACATCATATCCCCTGAAAACATCGTCTATCAAAAGCCGACGCTGATGAACGACACCTCCATGCACTACTGTCCGGGATGCAGCCACGGAGTGGTACACAAGCTCGTGGCCGAGGTGATAGAAGACATGGGCATGAGCGAAAAGACCGTTGGGGTGAGTCCGGTGGGCTGCGCGGTGTTTGCCTACCGCTATCTCGACATCGACTGGCAGGAGGCCCCGCACGGCAGGGCTCCGGCACTGGCTACCGCCATCAAACGGTTGTGGCCCGACCGATTGGTATTCACCTATCAGGGCGACGGCGACTTGGCCTGCATCGGTACGGCGGAGACCATCCACGCCCTCAACAGAGGGGAAAACATCACCATCGTGTTTATCAACAACGCCATCTACGGCATGACGGGCGGACAGATGGCTCCGACAACTCTGCTCGGACAGAAGACCGCCACGTGTCCCTTTGGGCGCGAACCCGACTTGCACGGTTACCCACTCAACATCACCGAACTGGCCGCCCATCTTGAAGGGACATGCTACGTGAGCCGGCAAAGTGTGGAAACAGTGGCAGCCATACGCAAGGCCAAAGCGGCCATACGCAAGGCTTTCGAGGCGTCGATGCAGGGCAAAGGCTCTTCGCTGGTGGAGATTGTATCCACCTGTAACAGCGGCTGGAAACTCAGTCCGCAGGAGGCCAACGAGTGGATGACCGAGAACATGTTCAAAAAATATCCCAAAGGGGACTTAAAAGACACTACTGCACAATGAAAACGGAAATCATCATAGCGGGCTTCGGAGGCCAGGGGGTGCTCTCGATGGGCAAAATACTGGCCTATTCGGGGCTGATGGAAAACAAGGAAGTGACGTGGATGCCGGCCTACGGGCCCGAACAGCGAGGCGGTACGGCCAATGTGACGGTCATTGTGAGCGACGAGCGCATCTCTTCGCCCATACTCAGCAAATACGATGTGGCCATCGTGCTCAACCAGCCGTCGCTCGACAAATTCGAGCCTAAGCTCAAACCGGGTGGCATCCTCATCTACGACGGTTTCGGGGTGTTCAATCCGCCCACGCGGGAAGACATCTCTGTGTACCGCATCAATGCCATGGACAAGGCCACGGAGATGAAAAATTCCAAGGTGTTCAACATGATTGTGCTCGGCGGACTGCTGAAAGTGTGTGCCGTGGTGAGCACAGACGGACTGAAGAAGGCACTCAAAAAGAGTCTGCCCGAGCGCCACCACAACCTCATCCCGCTCAACATGCAGGCGGTGGAAGAGGGCATGAGCATCATCACGAAAGAGAGATAGGTCTCTGTCTGGAGGCTAAGAGGCACTTTGACTTTTCAAGACACATCATAACCTTTTGCTGCCCGGGCATCGGCTTCAGGGTATTAAAACCAACAGAAAATCCCCGCATTCGCGATGAATGCGGGGATTTTGATTGATGGGCTAACCCGTGGATTAGTCAATATCGTTGTGATCGAGCGAGTCGTTGAACTCCTTCGGCTGATAGCCGTCGTTGTCACGATGCTCGAAACGGCGCGGCTGACGGTCGCCACCAAAGCGGCGGTCATCACCGAAACCACGACGCTCGCCTCCGTCACGGCGCGGGCGACGGTCACCTCCTTCGCGACGCGGACGGCGCTCGCGCTCTACATAGCCTTCGGGCTTTTCGAGCAGCACACGGCGGGAAAGCTTGTACTTACCGGTCTTGGGATCGATTTCCATGAGCTTCACCTTGAGCTTGTCACCCTCCTTGATGCCGGCTTCCTCAACGGTTTCGAGGCGCTTCCAGTCGATTTCAGAGATGTGAAGCAGGCCATCCTTACCCGGCAGAATCTCCACGAAGCAGCCATAAGGCATGATGGAACGCACAGTGCCTTCGTACACCTCGCCCACTTCCGGGATGGCCACGATGCTCCTGATCTTGGCTATGGCGGCGTCGATAGCATCCTTGTTGGGGGCACTTACCTGCACCTTGCCCACACCGTCGGTCTCGTCAATGGTAATGGTCGCACCGGTATCTTCCTGCATCTGCTGGATAATCTTACCGCCCGGGCCTATCACAGCACCGATAAACTCCTTGGGTATCTCAAATGCCTCGATGCGGGGAACCTGAGGCTTCATCTCGGCGCGCGGCTCGGAGATGGTCTCCATCATCTTGTTGAGGATGTGCTCGCGGCCGGCCTTAGCCTGCATGAGAGCCTTTTCGAGTATTTCAAACGACAGTCCGTCGCACTTGATGTCCATCTGCGTGGCCGTCAGACCGTCCTTGGTGCCTGTGGTCTTGAAGTCCATGTCGCCCAAGTGATCCTCATCACCGAGAATATCGCTGAGGATGGCATACTTGTCTTCGCCCGGATTCTTGATGAGGCCCATGGCTATGCCCGACACCGGCTTCTTCATCGGAACACCGGCATCCATCAAAGCGAGCGTACCGGCACATACCGTGGCCATAGAAGAGGAACCGTTAGACTCCAGAATCTGACTCACAAGGCGCACGGTGTAGGGGAAGTCGGCAGGAATCTGATCCTTCAATCCGCGCCAAGCCAAATGACCGTGACCCACTTCGCGACGGCCTACACCACGCTGGGCCTTGGCTTCGCCGGTAGAGAACGGGGGGAAGTTGTAATGGAGCAGGAAACGCTGATAGCCCTTCATGAGCACGTCGTCCACCAGTTTCTCGTCCAATTTGGTGCCGAGCGTACAGGTAGAGAGCGACATCGTTTCGCCACGCTGGAAAAGTGCGCTTCCATGAGGCATGGGCAGCGGAGACACTTCGCTCCAGATGGGGCGTATCTCGGTGGTGGCACGACCATCGAGGCGCAGTCCTTCATCGAGAATGCAGCGACGCATGGCATCGCGCATCACATCATCGTAGTAGCGATGGGCCTCGGCGTGCTTCTCGTCGAGTTCGTCCTCAGAGAGTTCGGTGTGTGCAGCGTCATATTTCTCAAGGAAGTCTTCCAATATCTTGTCGAAAGCATCCTGGCGTGCATGTTTCTCAAGTGCCTGCTTGTTGACATCGTAAACGGGCTGGTAGAGCTCGCTCTTGATTTGCTCGCGCAGTTCTTCGTCGTTCACCTCGTGGTCATATTCGCGTTTCACATCGGTACCCAACTCCTTGGAGAGCTCCTCCTGAAGTTCGCACATGGGCTTGATAGCCTCGGCAGCAACCTTCAGCGCACCGATAAGATCCTGCTCCGAAACCTCTTTCATCTCGCCTTCCACCATCATGATGTTGTCTTTGGTGGCACCGACCATCAAGTCCATGTCGGCATCGGCCATCTGCTGGAAGGTGGGGTTGATGACATACTCGCCACCAACACGGGCCACACGAACCTCGGAGATGGGATAATCGAAAGGAATATCTGAGCAAGCCATGGCTGCGGATGCGGCAAAACCAGCGAGCGCATCGGGCTGATCAACGCCATCGGCTGAAAGAAGCATCACCTGTACATAAACTTCTGCATGGTAGTTAGAAGGGAAAAGCGGACGCAGTGCACGGTCCACAAGACGAGAAGTGAGTATTTCGTCGTCGTTGGCTTTGCCTTCGCGCTTAGTAAATCCGCCGGGGAAACGGCCGGCAGCACTGTACTGCTCACGATAATCTACTTGCAAAGGCATGAAATCTGTACCCGGAACGGCGTCCTTTGCTGCACAAACAGTTGCGAGGAGTACTGTGTTGCCCATGCGGAGAACCGCAGCACCATCAGCTTGTTTTGCAACTTTTCCGGTCTCAATCGTGATGGTTCTTCCATCAGGCAATTGAACTGTTTTCGTAATTACGTTCATCTAAAAAAATTAAAACTTTATTGTTTCGACTAACATCTTATGTAATAATCGGGGCAAAGATACCTATTTTATAATTAAAAAAAGAAGAAAGGTCTGATTATTTTGCTTTTCCGGCAAAATATCAACCGCCGTTTTCCTGTTTTCAATTTAAAATATTAACTTTGCATGCAAAACAAAACGAAAGTCATACGAACATGAAAATAACCGGACTGCTGTCGGTTTCGGCCCTTGCGCTGGCCGTGCTGACCATCACCTCTTGCTCCAAAGGAAAGTTCCACATCAACGGCAACATTGCCGAGGCCGAAGACTCCATGCTCTATTTGGAGAACATCGGACTTGACGGCCCGGTGAAAATCGACTCTGTGAAACTTGAAAAGGACGGCTCGTTTGCTTTCAGCGAGGAGCGCAACGATGCTCCCGAATTCTACCGCCTGCGCATCGGCAACCAGTCCATCAACCTTTCCATCGACTCCACCGAAACTGTCAGTGTGAAGGCAGCAGCCCCCACCATGTGGTATCAATATGAGGTGAATGGTTCGGAAAATTGCCGGAAGATCAAAGAATTGGCCTTGATGCAGATAGACTTGCAGGCGCGTGTGAACGCGCTCGCCGCCGCACCGGGCATGGGAGCCGACAGCACGACGCTCGCCATACAGGCTGCCATCGACGCTTACAAGGACAACGTGAAGCGCAACTATATCTTCAAGGCCCCCATGAAAGCATACGCCTACTACGCCCTTTTCCAGACCATCAATCTCGGTTCGACCACCACGCTCATTTTCAATCCCCGTTCGGAGAAAGATGACGTGAAAGTCTTTGCCGCCGTAGCCACCAGTTGGGATACCTACTATCCCGATGCCGAGCGCGGGAAAAACCTCCATAACATCGCCATAGAAGGCTTAAAGAACATCCGTATTGCGGAAAACAACAGGCGTGCCGCCGCCATCGACGCTTCCAAAGTACAGGTAACAGGCCTCATCGACCTGCCACTCACCGACAACAAGGGCCGTGAACGCCACCTGACCGATCTCAAGGGACAAGTGGTTCTGCTTGATTTCCACGTGTTCGCATCCGACCAGTCGCCCAAGCGCATCATGGCTTTGCGCGACCTCTACAACAAATATCATGCTCAAGGGTTTGAGATATACCAGGTTTCGCTCGATGAAAACGAGCATTTTTGGAAAACTCAAACCGCGGCACTGCCTTGGATAAGTGTGCGCGACGACCGGGGCATCAGTAATGTCTATCTGCAAGCCACTCCCGGACTACCTGCCTACTTCCTCATTGGGCGCGACAATAGCGTGGCCAAGGGCCCCAGCCAAATCAAGAACCTTGATGCCGACATCCAAGCCCTGCTCTAAAAGAGACGGTTCCATCGCTAAAAGATAACGAAAAAATCCCCGCACTGTGGAGCTTTCCACAATGCGGGGACTCTTCATTTACCACCCATCATGCCACTTGAAAACCGACAACAAGGACACCGGCCCTCACTACTTGACAAGCAAAATGGCAAACCCGCTACTCTTGGCCAGACAGATTTGGAATCAGAGGCATCAACAGATGACCATCCTGTAATGGACAGCATGGATGAAGAAGTTGAACCTCGTTATCCACGACTTGCGGAAAACAAAGGGAAAATCTTGGCGCAAAGGATTTTTTTTCGTAATATTGCAAATGAATTATCTACCTAATTTCACATGAGAAAGCAAATCATCATAGCTGCACTCTTGGCGACAAGCTTGGGCGCACAGGCAAAAGTGAAGTTGCCGCACATCCTCGGAGACGGCATGATTTTACAACAAAATGCGGAGGCTCGTCTGTGGGGATGGGACCGACCGGGACAGAAAGTGGATGTCACGGTATCGTGGTCGGAAGAGAAATATTCGGCCAAAACCGACAAAGACGGTCAATGGATCGTGAAAGTAAAGACACCCGCTGCCGGCTACACGCCACAATCTATCACGTTTAATGACGGCGAACAGACCATGCTGCGAAACGTACTTGTAGGCGAGGTGTGGGTGTGCGCAGGACAGTCGAACATGGAAATGCCGATGAAAGGTTTTGACAACTGTCCTGTGGAGGGCTACAACCGGGCGGTGATAGAAGCTCCTCAATACAAGGGCATACACTTTGTGAAGATACCGAGCGTGATGAGCGAACGTCCACTCGAAGATGCCAACTGCGAATGGCAGACCATCTCGCCACAGACTGTGGGCGATGCCTCGGCCACAGGATATGCCTTCGCGCAAGTGGTGAATAAGGCGCTTGATATCCCCGTGGGCCTCATCATGGCCAACAAGGGCGGCACACGCGTAGAGAGTTGGCTTGACGAGGCCTACCTGAAAACCCATACGGCAGAATCACTCGACCCGGCGGTGTACAAGAAAAAGTATCAGTGGGATTTCCATTATCCGCTCGTATGGGGCAACGGCACGTTCTCCCCTATTCTCAACTACACGGTAAAAGGCATCCTGTTCTACCAAGGATGTTCTAATGTGGGCGACCCTGCCGGGCAATACACACGCCGGTTGGCCGATCTCGTAAGCCAGTGGCGGCGAGATTTCAAACTTGGCAACATACCTTTTTATTTCGTCCAGATAGCTCCTTATTACAATGGCGACGCGAATGGAGACTGGGGAGCACGACTGCGTGAGCAGCAATTCAAGGCCTCGAAAGTCATTCCCAACAGCGGCATCGTGTGTACCGACGACCTCGTTTATCCCTACGAGAGTCAACAGATACACCCTGCGCAGAAGCAGCAAGTGGGCGAACGACTGGCTTATCAGGCACTCAACAAAACCTACGGCATGAAAAGTATTTGGTGCGACAGTCCGGAGTTCAAAGACATGACCGTGAGCAATGACACCTGCTACGTGCATCTGAAAAACGACTATGGTGCCATCAGCCGCTATGAAGACCTCCAAGGCTTTGAAGTGGCGGGTGAAGACCGTGTGTTTCACAAGGCCAGCGCCTCCTACTACTGGACAAAAGGCATCATCATCACCTGCCCGGAGGTGAAGAAGCCGGTGGCCGTGCGCTACGCCTTCCGCAACTGGGGTTATGGCAATGTGAAAAACGGTGCACTGCTGCCACTATTCCCCTTCCGCACAGACGATTGGTAAACCGTCCCTTCTGTCATGAAACATCCTTTGGAACTGTTCCGTTTCTGCCCACGATGCGGGGCTGACAGGTTCGACATACAAGACGAAAAAAGCAAGCGTTGTGCCGCATGCGGATTTGAGTATTACCTCAACCCGAGTGCGGCCACCGTGGCCCTGATTGTCAATGAACAGGACGAACTTCTCGTGGTAAAACGCGCAAAAGCTCCCGCCAAAGGCACACTTGATCTCCCCGGAGGCTTTGCCGACATCGGAGAGACAAGCGAGGAAGGGATAGTAAGGGAAGTTTTGGAAGAAACGGGGCTACATGTGACAAGTGTACGGTATCTGTTTAGCGAATCCAACACCTACCTTTATTCCGGTCTCTTGATTCCCACACTCGACCAATTTTTCTTTTGCGAGGTAGATAACACGACCAATCTACATGCTCACGACGATGCTGCCGAATGCCTGTGGATCCCCTTCCACAAACTTCATCCAGACCAATTCGGACTCGACTCCATCAGTCGGGGCATCAAAGTCTTTCTGTCAAAACATACAAGAAACACGCGCCACAATCATTAAAAAAACAAAAAAACTTTTATATAATAAGGTATAAGCCAAACTTTTGCGTACTTTTGCCGCCTAAATAACAGATACAGACGAATTATGCAAGACAATCTGGTAATAGTCGAGAGCCCCGCAAAGGCCAAGACCATTGAAAAGTTTTTAGGAAAAGACTTCAAAGTGATGTCAAGCTACGGCCACATCCGCGACTTGAAGAAAAAAGAGCTCAGCATTGATGAAGACACGCTTGAGCCCACTTATGAAATTCCCGACGAGAAACAAAAGCTCGTCAACGAACTGAAGAAAAACGCCAAGGAGGCCAAGAAGATTTGGCTCGCATCCGATGAAGACCGCGAAGGAGAAGCCATCTCGTGGCACCTTTGCGAGGTGTTGGGACTGGACGAGGCGAAAACCAGCCGCATCGTCTTTCACGAAATCACCAAACCGGCCATCCTCAAAGCCATTGAAACCCCAAGACATTTGGACATGAACCTTGTGAACGCACAGCAGGCACGCCGCGTGCTCGACCGTCTGGTGGGCTTCAAGCTCTCACCCGTGTTGTGGCGCAAGGTGAAACCGGCTCTCTCAGCCGGCCGTGTGCAGAGCGTGGCCGTGAGACTCATCGTGGAGCGGGAGCGCGAAATACAATCATTCAAGACCGAACCCTATTACCGGGTGACCGCCATCTTTGCCCTGATTGCCGAAGATGGTAGCGCAACTGAGGTGAAAGCCGAGCTCGACCGACGCTTCAAGACCCACGAAGAGGTGGAAACGTTTCTCGAAAAGTGCAAGTCGGCTACCTACACGGTGGACAGCGTGGCCAAAAAACCACTCAAACGCACACCGGCTCCACCCTTCACCACCTCCACCCTGCAACAGGAAGCAGCCCGCAAACTCGGTTTCACCGTGAGCCAGACCATGATGGTGGCCCAAAGGCTCTACGAGAACGGACGCATCACCTATATGCGTACCGACTCGGTGAATCTCTCCGGACTGTGCATCAACGCCAGCAAGGAAGAAGTCATCAAACTCTGGGGCGAGGAATACAGCAAGCCACGCAACTACCACACGCACTCGAAAGGGGCACAGGAGGCCCACGAAGCCATTCGACCTACCTACATGAACGAGGTGCAAATAGAAGGGACGGCGCAGGAAAAGAAGCTCTACGAACTGATATGGAAGCGAACGGCGGCCTCGCAGATGGCCGATGCGCAGATAGAGAAGACCACTGTGAACATCGACATCAGTAACACGGAGGAGAAATTCGTGGCCAGCGGTGAGGTCGTCGTGTTCGACGGATTCCTCAAGGTGTACCGCGAATCGACCGACGATGACGACAACGGCACGGAAGACTCATTGCACACGCTGCCTGCCATGAGAAAGGGCGACGAACTGCAACGGCGCGAGGTGACTGCCACGGAACGCTTCTCGCAAGGTCCTAACAGATATACCGAAGCCAGTCTGGTACACAAACTCGAAGAGTTGGGTATCGGCCGGCCGTCAACCTACGCCCCCACCATCTCCACCATACAGCAGCGCGAATACGTGCAGAAGGGGGACAAGAAGGGGGAAGAACGAACCTACACCATCGACACGCTGAAAGGCATCAAGGTGACGCAGAAGACCAAAAAGGAAATGGCGGGCTCGGAGAAAGGCAAACTGCTGCCTACAGACATTGGCATCGTGGTCAACGACTTCCTCATGGAGAACTTCCCCGAAATCATGGACTATAACTTCACGGCCAACGTGGAGCAGAAGTTCGATGATGTGGCCGAGGGAAAGACGGAATGGACAAAGATGATGAAGCAGTTTGACAAGTCGTTTGAACCCACCGTAGAAAAGGTGATGAACGCCCGGAGCGAGCATAAGGCCGGCGAACGGGAACTGGGCACCGACCCGGCAAGTGGCAAACCGGTATTTGTGAAGATAGGACGCTTCGGTCCGGTGGTACAGATAGGTTCGGCCGATGACAAGGAGAAACCCCGCTTCTCTCAGCTCCCGGCTGACAAGAGCATCGAGACCATCACGCTCGAAGAGGCACTCGAACTGTTCAAGCTGCCCCGCACACTGGGCAAGTTTGAGGGTCTGACAGTCACAGTCGGTGCCGGACGCTTCGGCCCTTACGTGCTCCACAACAAGAAATATGTGTCGCTGCCCAAGGAGGAAGACCCGATGACCATCTCGCTGGAAACGGCCATCGAACTCATCATCAAAAAACGTGAACAGGAGAAGGAACGCCACATCAAGACTTTTGCCGAAGACGCGAAGCTCGAGGTGCTCAACGGACGATACGGCCCCTACATAGCCTACGACGGGAAGAACTACCGTATGCCCAAGGACAAGCATGAGCACGCAGCCGAACTCACCTTCGAGGAGTGTATGGACATCGTGAACAACGCCCCCGAGCCCAAGCCGGCGAGAAGAAAGAGAAAATGAAAAGAATCATCATCATAGGGTACATGGGGGCCGGCAAGACCACCGTGGGCAAGGCGTTGGCCAAAGACCTCGGCATGGATTTCTACGACCTTGACTGGTATATCGAAAACCGGATGCGCAAAACGGTGAAGCAGCTGTTTGACGAGGGCGGAGAAGAGGGTTTCAGAAAGATAGAGCGTAACCTGCTTCACGAGGTGGCCGAGTTTGAAAACATCGTGCTCAGCTGTGGCGGGGGGACTCCCTGCTTCGGTGACAACATTGACTACATGAACAGTCAGGGCACAACACTCTATCTGAAAGCTTCTCCGCAGGTGCTCTATGGGCATCTGAAAATGGGCAAGACAGTGCGCCCGCTGCTGCTCGGCAAGACACCCGAGGAGGTGGAACGCTTCATCGGCGAGCATCTGAAGGCCCGCGAACCGTTCTACGAGAAAGCCCAACACACCCTTGATGTGAACTTAATGGACAATTACGAAAAAATAAAAATATCGGTAGCTAAAGCCAAAAAGCTTTTAGGATTATGAAGAAATGGACCACAGAAGACTCTAAGGAACTCTACAACATCAACGGATGGGGCACTTCCTATTTCGGCGTCAACGACAAAGGCGACGTCTATGTCACACCCTGCAAGGACAACACACAGATAGACTTGCGTGACGTGATGGACGAGCTGGCACTGCGCGACGTCACGCCACCGGTGCTTCTGCGCTTCCCCGACATCCTTGACAACCGCATCGAGAAGACGGCAAGCTGCTTCCAGAAGGCCAAGGAAGAATATAACTATAAGGGGGAAAACTTCATCATCTACCCCATCAAGGTGAACCAGATGCAGCCGGTGGTGGAAGAGATCATCTCACATGGCCGCAAGTTCAATCTGGGGCTGGAGGCCGGCAGCAAACCCGAACTGCATGCTGTGATCGCCGTGCAGTGCCAGAGCGACTCGCTCATCATCTGCAACGGCTACAAGGATCAAAGCTACATCGAACTGGCACTGCTTGCCCAAAAGATGGGGAAGCGCATCTTCATCGTGGTGGAAAAGCTCAACGAACTGGAAATCATTGCCAAAGCTGCCAAAAAACTCAACGTGAAACCCAACTTAGGCATCCGCATCAAGCTCGCGTCGAGCGGTTCGGGCAAATGGGAAGACAGCGGGGGCGACGCCAGCAAATTCGGCCTCAACTCCTCCGAACTGCTTGAAGCCCTGCACATGCTCGACGAGAAGGGACTACACGACAGCCTGCGCCTCATCCACTTCCACATAGGAAGCCAGATAACAAAAATCCGGCGCATACAAACGGCGCTCCGCGAAGCGGCACAGTTCTACATCAACCTGCACAAGATGGGCTATAACGTAGACTTCGTGGACTGTGGGGGCGGCCTCGGGGTAGACTACGACGGAACACGCTCGTCGTCGAGTGAGAGTTCGGTGAACTACTCCATTCAGGAATACGTAAACGACTGCATCTACACCTTTGTCGATGCAGCCGACAAGAACGACATCTCCCATCCCAACATCATCACCGAGAGCGGACGCTCGCTGGCGGCCCACCACTCCGTGCTCGTCATCGACGTGCTCGAGACGGCTTCGCTGCCGGAGATGCCAGAGGAGTTTGAGGCCAAGGAGACCGACCACCAGTTGGTGAAAGACCTCTACGACATCTGGGACAATCTCAATCCCCGATCCATGCTCGAAGACTGGCACGATGCCGAGCAGATACGCGAGGAGGCACTCGACCTCTTCAGCCACGGCATCGTAGACCTGCGCACAAGGGCCGAGATAGAGAGCATGTACTGGAGTGTGTGCCGGGAAATCAACGTGTTGGCCAAGTCGCTCAAGCATACACCGGAAGAATTGAGGAAGCTCGACAAACTGCTGGCCGACAAGTATTTCTGCAACTTCTCGCTCTTTCAGTCGCTCCCCGACAGTTGGGCCATCGACCAACTTTTCCCCATCATGCCTATCCAGCGGCTCAACGAGCGACCCAACCGCAACGCCACCTTGCAGGATATCACCTGCGACAGCGACGGCAAGATAGCCAACTTCGTCACCGACGGGCATGTGGGCCACGTGCTGCCCGTGCATCCGCTCAAGCGCAATGAGCCCTACTATCTCGGTGTGTTCCTCGTGGGGGCCTATCAGGAGATTCTCGGTGATATGCACAACCTCTTTGGCGACACCAATGCCGTGCATATCTCAGTAAAAGACGGGCAATACCACATCGACCAAATCATCGATGGCGAAACAGTGGAAGAAGTGCTCGACTACGTACAGTACAATCCGAAGAAACTCGTTCGCCAGCTCGAAATCTGGGTCACCAAGAGCGTGAAGCAAGGCAAAATCAGCCTTGAAGAGGGCAAAGAATTCCTGAGCAACTACCGTTCGGGGCTCTACGGATACACCTATTTGGAATAATGACAAAGTCTCCTCTCCTTTCCCCACAAATGGGGGAGAGGAAAAGGGACGATAGAGAAACCGACTAATGAAAACGAAGGAAAAAGAGAAGCTCTTTATTATAAAGGTGGGCGGCGCTGTCGTGGAGGCTCCCGACAGTCTCGACCGGTTGCTCAAGGACTTTGCCGCCCTCCCGGGACGCAAAGTCCTTGTGCATGGTGGCGGTCGCCGGGCAACCAAGGTGGCCGCCGCACTGGGCATCGAAAGCAAAATGGTGGGCGGCCGACGCATCACCGATGCCGGTATGCTGGAGGTGGTAACAATGGTTTATGGCGGACTGGTCAACAAAAATCTCGTGGCCAAGCTCCAAGCCAACGGAGTGAACGCGCTGGGGCTGACCGGTGCCGACATGGACATCATCCGCAGCAGAAAGCGTCCGCCGGTATTACTCCCCGCCCCATCTCAACCCTCCCTTAACACCCAACATCCAACACCCAACACCTCCCCCATCGACTTTGGTTTCGTAGGCGACGTGGAACATGCCGATGGAGACAGACTCGCAGCACTGATCGAAAAAGGCATCACCCCCGTATTGGCACCGCTCACCCACGATGGCCGGGGCAACATCCTCAACACCAATGCCGACACCATAGCCGGCGAGACGGCCAAAGCCCTCGCCCCTTTCTACGATGTGACGCTCGTCTACTCGTTTGAGAAAAAAGGCGTACTTGCCCGGCCCGACGACGATGACAGCGTGATTCCCGTCATCACCCGCTCCGACTTCAATCGGCTCGTGGCCGAAGGGACCATAGCCGGCGGCATGATTCCCAAACTCGAAAACGCCCTCGCCGCCGTCGATGCCGGCGTGAAAGAAGTCATCATCACCCTCGCCACAGCCATCGACGGACACCACGGCACTGTCATCAAAAGGTGATAAAGCTGTATCTCGGTTTTGTAAGAGAAGCCCTCGGAACGGTGCAAACCGTTTGCACCATCCGTGCATGGTTCATGCACCACCCGTGCACGGCCTATGCACAAAGCGTGCAGCACCTCTGCACCACCTCCACAGCAACCCTCCGGAGTACCCGCTTTCATAAAGCCGCTTTTCAACCAAGCAGCACCGAGCTCTCAGCCAAGCAGTACCGAGCTCTCAGCCAAGCAGCACCAAACCCTCAACCAAGGCTGCCCTCCTCCCCGGGTTGGGTAAGATTCGACGCTGTCGAATCCTTCCCACCAACCCGTTAATAAATATTAAAACAAACAAAACACCCTCCCCCTTCTGTAACTTTCCCCTCCCCCAATCGTCATTATATCAGAGAGAAGATGAAAACGATCAGTTTCCGAAATGATATCCTGCCGCTGAAAAACGAACTTTACCGGCTTGCTCTCCGTATCACGCTCAACAACGCGGAAGCCGAAGACATCGTGCAGGACACGCTGATCAAAGTCTGGAACGCCCGCGAGCGCTGGAACGAGATAGACTCCATTGAGGCCTACAGTCTCACCATAGCCCGCAACCTCTCACTCGACCGCATCAGAAAGCAAGACAACCAAAACGATTCGCTTGACGATGCCAACACCGAAAGGGCCGACCACTCATCCAATCCCTACGAGCAAATGCTGCAAAAAGACCGCATGGCCATCGTGAAGCGACTCGTGGACGAACTGCCCGAAAAGCAACGCAGCTGTATGCAGCTCAGAGACTTTGAAGGAAAACCCTATAAGGAAATAGCCGATGTGCTGGGCATCACGGAAGAACAAGTGAAAGTGAACATCTTCAGAGCCCGGCAAAACATCAAACAACGTTATCAAGAATTCGACAAATATGGATTATAAGTATATCAACCAGCTTTTGGAGCGCTACTGGAATGGCGAGACTACTCTTGAGGAAGAGGAGATTCTTCGCGCTTTCTTCAGCCAGAAAGACATTCCGGCCGAACTGCTGCCCTATCAGGCTCTGTTTGCCTACGGGCAGACCGAAAAGAAGGCCAACGTGCTGGGAGACGACTTCGACGAACGAATCCTGTCGATGATCGAAGAGCGGAAACCTGTCAAGGCACGCATCATCCCTTTGGGACAGCGACTGAAACCCCTCTTCAAGGCTGCCGCCGTGGTGGCCATCTTCCTCACTTTGGGCAATGCGATGCAGGTTCCATTCAACGACAACGAAGGCTATAGCGTCCCGGAAAGCATCCATCCGCATTCCGGGGCATCGGTTGCCATGGGCGACTCGGCTGTCATTGACAGCCTGCAACAAAGCAATCTTGAGCCGGCAACACCACCAACAGCCGGTTCCATCATCAAATAAGATAATTTTCTATGCTTTCTCTATAAATCATGTTTAGTAAAACAAAACAACCTTGAAGCTGTGAAGTTTCAATTCTCTCAAATTTTTCATAACATACTAACGTAGAAAAAGGGCTGTCGGTCGCAAGACCGGCAGCCCTGATTCTTTTGGCAGTTTGCCATCCTTTCAGTCCAAAAACACGATGGCAGTCACGCCTCAAATGCTCAAAGTGGCTCATTCTGCAGCAGCCTTCTTCAACCTGCGCGTCAGCTGGAAGACACTCGGAAGCAGAATGCAAAGCGAGAAGAGAAGAGCCATATAGAGCGTGTGGCGGTTGCCTTGGAAAAGGTCTATCAGTTCACCGCTACCCGCTTGGGGCATCAGGTTGTAGACAATGTAGGCCACAGAGTTGTTCACCCCATGAAGCACAAGTCCGGGCACGATGCTCTCCGTGCGGTAATACATCCAACCGATGAGCAGCCCCATGAGAAAAGCATGAAGCCCCTGTGCCATATTCCAATGCACAAGAGCGAAAAGAAGTGCCGAGATGGCGATGGGCAACCAATGCCGGCGACGGTCGAAAAGGCCAAGCAGCGTGCGCAACACAGCTCCACGGAACACCATTTCTTCGGCCAACGGAGCTAAAAGCCCGATGGCGGCATATCCCCAAGGCTCCTTGAGGATGCCCTCAAAGAGCCGTTGATAGTCTTCCGACATGCTCACCTGTAGCTGTTCGTAGAGCCACTGCGAGGGCAACAGGAGCCCCAAAGTGAGCAAAGCCACCCACACGAGGGCCGTCCATGGTTTCGAAGCCAGATAGTCACGAGAAACGGGAGCCCATCTCAAACGTAGAAAAAGCCATATCGCCAATCCGCTGCTGACGACCATTTCCACAGCCAACAGCCAACCGTATTCACCGACGGCCATCCCGGCGAGGACGGTTTGAGCGTCTACACCCTCCACGGCTGCATAGATACTTGCGCCTACAAGATGCACGACAAACTGCAACAGCAGGTAGACTACCACATACAACACTACATCGAGCGAAGTTCTCAATTTCTTATTCATGTTCCAAATCTTTTTCAAATTGTTCTTCCACCATTTTCTCGTCTCTCTCCAACTGTTCCCTGAGCGCCTCAGCCGACGGAAACCGCTGTTCTTCCCTGATGCGATGGGCAAAGCTGACGAGCATCATCTTGCCGTAAATGTCCTCCCCGAAGTTGAGTATATAAGTCTCAAGTGTAGTCTCTGTTCCTCCGAATGTGGGCCTTACACCGATGTTCATCATGGCCCGCTTCATCTCCATGCTGTTCTCCAACCGCACCTTCACAGCATACACACCCGGTGCAGGAATCAGTTTGTCGAAACCGGTCGTGTCAAGATTGGCCGTGGGAAAACCCATCTTACGTCCTTCCTGATACCCTTTGACCACCTTCCCCACGATGGTATAAGGATAGCCGAGGCACATCTCGGCCATTTCCACCTCACCGGCTTCCAGAAACGAGCGTACCACTGACGACGACACATTGACACCGTTCAATTCGAACGCCTGCGACAAAACCACCTCCATACCCAATTCCCGGCCATAGCGCACGTAGTCGTCGAAGCCCTCCTTGCGGTCGTGTCCGAACCGGTGATCGTACCCAATGTACAATTTCCGCACATTGAGTTTGTCTCTGAGTATTTGTTCCATAAACTCACGGGCCGTCATGCGGGCCATTTCCTCGTCGAAGTGCAGCAGCGCCGTGTTGTCCACCGACGTTTTGGAGAGCAAAAGCAGTTTCTCGCTGAGCGTGGAAAGCATACGCGGCTGGTAGTCGCTCTGCAGCACCTTGCGCGGATGCAGGTCGAAAGTGATCACCGTCGACTCCATTCCCTCCGCCCGGGCATCGGCAATAAGTTTACGTATGAGATACTGATGCCCGCGATGCACACCGTCAAAAAAGCCGATGGTGGCCACACACGGATTCATCGGCTCCATATCTTTCGTTATCTGTATAGTCTTCATAAGCTGTTATTCTTTTCCTGCAAGGCCTGTTTTCCTCCTTGTTTTTTTGCAACTGCCCCCTCACGGCCAGCATCACCTCTCTATTTCTTCTCGGTCAAGGTTTATCTCTCCCCGATTCTACCGGATAGAACCCACTCCACATTAGTTTTACACCTATGTAAAGAAATGATTTTCCCTATCAGGATAATTGGCGGTAAAGTTAGCCATTTTTAGTCAGTTTTGCAAAAAATATTTGGATAATTGGCAAAAAGGCATTACCTTTGCATCCGAATCAACAGAATTCAGGACTTGTAGCTCAGTTGGTTAGAGCAACAGACTCATAATCTGGAGGTCCCTGGTTCAAGCCCAGGCTGGTCCACACTGAAAATCAGCAACTTAGAAGAAATTCAAGTTGCTGATTTTTCTTTTCGGGAAAACAATGGGAAAACACAGCAATTTTGAAAACTCCATGATTTTTTGATAAACTTGGCATCGTATCAGCACAAGTAAAACATGTAAACGAGGTCTCGCAGAGTATCAAAATTGCGATGGGAAAACAGATGGGAAAACAGTTGGGAAAACATTTTTTCCATCTTTTTAGTCTTTTCACGCCATATTTCTGTCCACATATCATGTCCCCTATCATTTGACACTGAAAACTCAGTTTTCGGTGTGAATAGCTATGCCTATTTGTGAATTACTGTAAAAATACCATACAGAAAAAACTTGCTCAGTTTTTGGCCAATAGCAGTCATAATTATTCACCGACTTAAACAGACTACCTTTGCCTACGAATTCCAAATCACGGGAGTTCAACGATGGTTCATGAACCGACAACATAAGTTTAATCGGAATGTCAGGAAGTACAACTGGCGGACTACAAAAGAATTATGTATGACAAGACTCGTTACAATAGAGCAGTTGCTCGAAAAGCCTATCTGCATGATGTCAGGAGAGGAATTTGTTCTGCTTCTCCAGAACGCAGAAAAGCAACCGGCAAAGGTACCTGCCAAGGTGGTACCAGAGAGACACTATGAACATGGCATCGCTGGTATTGCCAAAATTTTCGGTTGCAGCATACCCACTGCTAACAGAATCAAGAAAAGCGGTGTGATTGATTCTGCTATCACTCAAGTGGGTCGTAAGATTGTCGTTGACTCCGAGTTGGCATTGAGCCTTGCGAAGGAAGCCGGAACGTTCAAGGTCTAATTTGAGAATCAAATATTAAAAGGTATGACGTACATTGATTATATGAACCAGTTTTGGCGTGTAGCATCAGTTTGTTCGTTTCCTGCAAGTGAAGTGGCATTATATGCATTACTGGTAAACGAATGTAATGTTCGCTACTGGAACATGCCAGTGCCATGCTCTACATTATATATATGTGAGACGCTTCGCATGTCAAAGCAGACTGTTATGACTGCCAGAAAGCATCTTGCTGAGAAGGGACTTATAAAATTCTCTAATGGGAAATCACGTTTTCTACCGTCTGAATATTTCCCACTTGAATTGACGGCTAACATGACGCATGACTTGACGCTTAATAATAAAGATAAAGACAAAGAACATTTTAAACCTCAAACTCCAAATTCTTATTATGATTCAAGTACCATCAAAAATAGACGTAGGGCGGTTGAAGTCCATACTGCTTCAGCGAAGGACTATGAAACCACGTTTTAGGCTACCTATGTCAGCAGAACAGGCATACGATTGTCTGCTTGCTGCAATTATGGCAGAAGTGGAGTTTCGCCACCGCAGTTTCTATGAGAACGATTATGCCAAGTCGCAATTGCAGCAGATGGCTAACTGGTTGACGAGTGGCAGTAGCAAGTTTGGTATACTGTTATGTGGCGAATGCGGTAACGGGAAAAGCACTTTGCTCAAAGCATTCCAGCAACAGTTGAACTATCTCGCCATTCCAAATCCTAATGGTCAAGGCAATTATGGCATTCAAATTACTGACTCAAAATATATTGCTTATCTTGGCAGAACGGACTATCCAGCATTCATCAGACTCTCTCAAAAGGACATGCTTGGCATTGATGATCTTGGCACCGAACCGCAAGAGGTTATGGATTTTGGCAACGTGGTGACTCCAGTCATAGACTTGCTGACAAAACGGTATGATGAACAACTGTTCACAATCATAACTACCAATCTTACTCCAAAACAGATTCGTAAGTGTTATGGTGATCGAATAGCCGACAGACTCAATGAAATGGTAGAGAAAATTGTATTCAACAATGCTACTTATCGTGCAGACAAATCTTAAAATTAAATTTATATGGATAAGGAAAAGATTCATTATTGCTTCACGCTGTCCGAGGAACAGCTGGAGTATCTACGCAGTAAGAAGTACAAGATTGATCGCATGGAATGCTTTATGTCGCTTGTGGTTCTCGCTGAACGAGAAACTAAACTTGTATCACTGAGTAAGACCCAACAGGTTGAAATCTTGCCCGGCCAAGTGATGGTTGACAATACCCAACTTGCCAAACTTTGGGATAAAGACCGCAAGACGGTTCCAAAGCTATTAGTGGTAATGGAGTCTCTGGGTATTTCTTCTTCGCAGAAGATTGGAGAAAACCGCATCCATACCAATAGTGTCCAAAATAAATTTGCGTAAAATCACGCTAAGACGCATCAATTCTGG
>ENA-OWYX01000052-OWYX01000052.1-human-gut-metagenome-genome-assembly--contig:-NODE-52-length-70523-cov-47.1411_pt1 | contig 70523 bp, 64 predicted proteins | sample MGYA00249758_ERZ652102 | MGnify/ENA primary metagenome ERZ652102 (study PRJEB26925, sample SAMN05827107) | human gut metagenome | biome: ENVO:2100002; feature: ENVO:00000062; material: ENVO:00002003... | reverse complement strand
GTTCTTGCAGTTTGGCTAAAGCCAACTGCTGTTGCTGAATGAGTTGGTTGTAGATATTGTATCTTAATTGCATTTCATTCTCCATCTCATTTCTTTTAGAAATGAAACTCTGTAGATTAGCATCTTCGTTAGCATCACAATATGCTGCATAAGTATCTTGTGCCTTTTGGTATTTTAGTTTAGCCTCTGCGACTAATTGTTTTATATCTTCCACATCCTTTCTTACCTTCGAAGTTCGATAGTTTGTGATGAATTTTTGCAAGTGTTCACTCATAGAATCAACAAGAGTCGTTGCTATTAATGGATCTTGAGTGGTGGACTTGATGGTGATGATGTTAGATTGCTCATCATAGCTGCAAGCGACCATTCCTTTAATAGACTCAATGACATCATCTTGTTCTTTTGTCAGTCGAAAAGCATTTATTCTTTTTGTCAAGTGTTGTCTTTGCCTTCCTTTACCAACAAACCACCAAGGGGATTTCTGATGATTGGCACAATAGTCGTACAAGGATGTGCGTAGTTTACCATCAATGGAAGTGACTTGGATATTGCATAATCCGACTATAAAATTAGTTGAAATGACAACGTTCGGATAGAACTGTGGCGCAATGGCATCAGGAGAATTCCCATTGACATTCACTCCAAAGGAAGAGGCTATATTGCTCAAATTACCTAATGAGTTGCTGCCATTATTGCTTTCTGGTGCTAACATGACTTTTGCCGTGTATTTTTTGGGAAGGCTTATGGCAACAATAATGCCGAAGAGAATACTTGCAAAAGCAACTGCAAGATAAATCCATTTCCACTTTAATAGAGTGGAAATCATCTCTCTGTTTTTACTAAAATTATCCATGACTTTGTAATAAAGATAAAGTGGCAATATTCACTTTGATTTGTAGTATTTTACCAATGTTTTTATATAGAGATTTGCCGTGGAACCAAGATGTGTGGAAAATAGAACATAAAGAATGTATTCGCTATCTATAATATGACCAATGTCTAATATGATAAAAATCGAGAGAAATAGAGCTATGTTCGGGTAGCATGATAATTGGTTAAACAAATACTTGTAAAATGGAAGTAAAGGGCGGCCTGATCCCTCTTTTTTCATTTGATATATACTTATATCTATAATATTACGGCTTATCAGTTCTGTGCATCCAAAGATCAAGAATAGTATGGTGATGATAGTGCTGTTGTATTTGTCCATTTGCATGTAAGTAAGCCAAAAGGAAAAATTCATCAAAGGATGGCTGATGAGATGAGCCATAAAATCCATTTCGACACCATATTTCGAGAATTGCTTGGTTGAACGTGCAACTTCACCGTCTGAACAATCCATGATGTACCACATCCAAAAACAAAGACAACCGATGATTTTACATGGTAAAGGTGGAAAGCAAAAGATAATGGACCCGACTACCCCAAATGTTATCATAAACATGGTTACAGTATTAGGCCTTAAATTCCATGCGATAAAATATCTGGAAAAGTATGGGGATATCCACATACATATCCATTCCACCAAAACAGATTGTCTGATGGGCCAATTAGGAGTGTCTTTCTTAATACTATGGTAACTGGGCTTTTGCATTATATGTCTTTTTTATGAGTTAAGCGATGAAAAAGTTGTTGGGCCATATCGTCTTTTATCAGGTATAAAACCGAGATGTAGAAGCAGGCGCATGAAAGTATTGAAACAATTATTATACTAATTGTATTGTGCATGTTATTTTTGATGAATAAAATAATGGGAATAAAAAATAGAGAAAGGAGGATGTACCTTAGGTTATATGATTTGAGGAGTCCTGTTTCTATATTGAGTGTCTTTTTTATATATATCAAACATATTATTTGAAAAATAATTTCACAGAAGATAGTTGTTGCGACAGCTATCTCTGGTGTCAGTATCTTTAGAAAGATAAGGTCTAAGAGGACATTTAATAGGCCGCAGCCGGCATTAATCAACATAAGGAATTTTTCTTTGCGAAAGAGGAAAATGATTTGATTGTAGATAATTGCTTCTGTCGAGATAACAATAATGCGGAATGCGAATATTTTCAAGGTGGGTATTGCAGCAAGATATTGTTCTCCGGAAAATAGTAGAACAATATTGTCTGATAGGGCGTAAACGCCAAACACTACAGGGGCTATTGTCAAGATGGTAGTTCGCGTTAAACGTATGATACCCTGCTTATATGCAGTGGAGTCATTCTCTAAATAATATGACATTCGTGGTATAGTCACGGAGACAAGTGACAAAAATAGAATGCGTATCATCTCTGAAACTTTCTGTCCAACACCATAATATGCAACACTTTCTGCATTGAAAAATGTTCCCAAAATCGTTTTGTCAGCTATTGTGTAAAGTAAGTTGGTGTTGTTTAGGATTAAGATTAGGAACAAAGATGGTAAAAAAGGCAATAGGTTTAAATGTTGAAAAAGTTGTTTGGGATTTAGCGTAATGAATTTCTTAACATGGATAAAACTAATGACATTGTTTATTATATAGGTTATGGAAGTAATGATAACATAGATATAATAATCTTTGTTGGAGGTGACGAAAACAAAAATACTGAATATGCTCAGAATCCTTATAATAATGGTCTTTATTGTTATAAATCCATAGTCTTCATGGGCTTCATTCATCCATTCTATATAAAAAACCTGCCCGATAATCATAATCCCTTGGACATACATGATTTTTTTCAAGATGGGATCTTTTATGAGAAAAAAGACGAATAGATAATATAAAATAGATATTATGATATTGCTTATTAAACCAATAACAAACAAGTTTCTGAAAACCCAGAAAGTTTTCACATGATTGTCCCTATACCTGCTTATTTCCCTAAGACCGTAATTATAAATACCTAATAATCCTACAAGACTAAAATAAGTATAAAGAGTTGTGCTGTAATCTATAAAACCAACAGATTTCGCACTGAGCACTCTGTAGATATATGGATATATGAGTATGGGCACTATAATGTTGAAAACATTAAGTGTCATTTTAGCTATCGTGTTTTTAATGATACTCTTACTCATGCCAATTATAGGCATTTTAATGCACTGATAAGTTTATTGTTATCTTTTTGATCTCTTATCGCAATTCTGATGAATTGTTTTTTGGTGTCTATATGACTTTTTGTATTACAGTTGCTGATTAAAATGTTTCTTTTGAGAAGTTGGATACCAAGTTCATCTGAGGTGTATTTCTCTATAATCTCACAAAGGAAGAAATTTGCTTGTGAAGGAAACACCTTTAAGTAAGGAATGTCTTGCAGCTTATGGTAAAATCTTTTCCGTTCTTCACGAAACAGCTCACAAGCCTTTTGATAGTCTGTAGAATATTTTCCAAACAGTTGCATATAAAATTCTCCAAACGAATTGATGTTCCAAATAGATAATTCTTTTTTCAACTTATTGATCAACTCTATATCGGAAGAACAGGCAACGCCAAGGCGCAGACCGGGGACACCGTATGATTTACTAATGGATTTTATTACCACTAGATCTTTATATTTTTCAAGAATATCATTATGAAGGAGACTGTTATTTGGTGAATCATCTGCGAAATCTACAAAGCTCTCATCGACGATGAGGCTTATATGTTTCCTTTTGCACCATGCAATGAGGGTAAAGATGTCTTTTGATGCAATAAAATTCCCAGAAGGGTTATCTGGATTGATCAGTAAGAGAGTTGATATATCCTTCGTAGCGAAAAAAGTGATCAAATCGTTAACTCCATACCTATAATTCTCTTTTTGGGGGATAAAAGGGATGATATTTTTTTTATCCAACCTATTAGGATACTCTTCGAAAGTGGGGAAGATCACTCCAATATTGCCAGCAATATGTTTCTCCATAATACTTTTGATAAGTTCTGCAGCCCCATTTCCAACAACAACATATTCTTTTTTTATTCCGAAGTATTTTCCTGCCAATAACGAGTTAACTTCCATCCCGGAAGGATAGTTGGTAAGAAGTTGATCAAAATTTGCACACATCTCATCTTTCATTCGTTTAGTTGGAAAATAAGGGTTGACGAGATAGCAGAAATCAAGTAGATGAGGGAAACGCCAATACCCTCCATATCTTTTATGATATTTTTGAAGAATTTTTTCTTCATCTGAAAATATATTTGATGCGATGTCTAAATCTTGGACATCATCAATCTCATACCATTTTTGCCCATTAAGGGGAAGTGCATGTAGATTTGATTTCTGAAGTAACGTTATAACTCTCAGAACTTGCTCGTAATATTCATTATTCCCCATGACTTTGCAATAGGCATCAAGGAAAGGGAGATAAGAATTCTTACTAAAATCTTTACTGAATTTGTAGATGTTGACTGTCTTATAATATTCGTCAACCTCGTTATAATTAAAGGCATCTTTTGGTATGAAGTTTACAATTTCATGTTCTCCATTAATTTGAACCATCGTACCATCCATCCAAGTTTGATATTTGTCCACAAGAGCGAGGTTGGGATACGGATTCTCTACCAACATGTCTATAATGCAATCCTCAAAAATAATGTCAGACTCTAATAAGATAGTGTCATCTTCACTCAAAACATCTCGAGCCAACCATAGTGAGTATATATTGTTGGTCTTATCATAGATGGGGTTTTCTATATATTTAATGCGTTCGCCATATTGATTTCCAATATGTTCTATGAGTTCTTTTCCCTTATATCCGACAACTAATACGATGCGTTTAAAATCATGTTTTAGAAGTTGCTTGATTACTCTGTCTATAAGGCATTCACCATTTATTTTTACCATACATTTGGTAGAGTCTTTGGTGTATTCTCCAAGACGTTTTCCCATTCCGGCTGCTAATATTAAAGCCTGCATCTTTTAAAATATGTAAATATGATAATAATTTTTCTTATATGGGGATGTCCCTGAGGGGTATGATTGTGATTTGTTCCCGAGCACTTTTCAAATAAGTGTACATATTCCCCTCCTGCCCCTTTTAAGGAGAGCAGTGGCAAATGGAAAAGGTCTTGTTTCCGCAAAAGACTCTCCATGGAAAAAGGAGAGTCGCAGAACAACATTCCTTCCCTGAAATATTAGCTTTATAACACTTGCCAGATGGGGGAAGCACCTATAGTTGTTATTTTAAAGCTGGTGTTAATGTACACGACATACAACTCATGAACTTTGTGATTATTGCATAATAGTTGTATCGTCCAGTCTTAGTGCTCATATCAAAAAACTAATGATATTGATGAGATTGGACATGTGTGATTACTGTCAGGCGGGAGGCGTTACTTGCTCAGACTGGCGATCGTGGCTATCATGGCAGCGATACTGGAAATGCTGGAGCCCATGGTGAGCTTTTCAGCCAAACTCATCTTGTTGGTGGCTTTCGAGGGCACTACGATTTCGCACCCCGGGCGCACCTTTGCACCGTGGGCCACCTTGCCTATCATGCCGTTCATATAAATGATGTAGGCATTACTCTTCTTGGCATCTGTGGCGAAACCGCCGGCAGCATCAATGTAGTATTTGGCATTTTTGCCTTTTTCGTAGGCTATGGTGTTGGGATACATCACAGCGCCGTTGATTTTCACCGTGCCGTTGTATTTCGGAACGATGAGGCGGTCGCCCTCACGCAGCACGAGGTCGGCATCGCTGCCCGGACGGGACAAGGCGGTTTCGAGTTCAATGCCCACCTGATAGGTGCCGGGCACTTCAAACTTCTGTAATTGAGCCGATTGTCCTTTCTCCGCCATCTGCGATACAGCCGAAGCGTTGTTGCTGCGTGCTGCCAGTTCGAGCATATTTTTCTGCTGCTGTTCGATGGCCATTCTGTAGGCCGCTTGCATACGCGTCCGCTCAGCCTCGTTGGTGCGTCGTTCCAACCGTGCCCCTTTGATGTAGGCCAAATTGGTGGCTCCACCCGCTGCGGCTATGAGGTCGGAGAGGCGGGCGTTACGCTTGCTAAGCGTGTAGGTGCCGGCAAACATCACCTCGCCATCCACCTCCACGTTTTGCTGTTCTATGGTGCCGGGACTCTTGAACACACTCACCTCGTCGAAGGGCATGAGCGTAAAGCCCGGGGTACCGTCTACTACAAACCCGTCTTTCAGCGACATGGTGTAGTTTTTGGCTATCAGACTGTCGGGTCTCAAAGCCTTGGGATTCGTCACACGGCGTGAGACGTTCACCTTTATCGTCGAAGCCTTGTCGGTCAATCCGCCGGCTTGCAACACGAAGTCTTCAATCGTCTCATTGTCAGCATATTTGTAGACTCCCGGGTAGTGTACTTCGCCCCGAATGGTGATGGTGCGCTCCGTTTGCACATCACCGCGAGTGGGGATAAAGAGCACGTCGTTTTCCTTGAGCGGAATGTCGGCCACCTTACCGTCCATGATGCCGGCGATGTCCACGCTCACCACCTCAAGTGTGCGGTCTGGTTTCATGCGGTGCATCACGGCCCGATTGGTGAAAGCCTCCTCGGTGAGCCCTTCGGCATGTTGGACAAGGGTGCGCACGCTGTTGATTTCGCCGTTGATGTTGTATTTACCCGGACGGAATACGGCTCCCCTCACCTCCACGGTATTCTCATAGCGTGGTAGGATGGAGTCGACACTCACCGAATCACCGTCGGCGATGTGGAAACTGCTGAACTCAAACTCCCCCACATTGAATACGGCATACTCACGGCCGGTCTTTCGGTTCACCCGCACACTCTTCTTATAAGCATCGCCTGTGAAACTGCCGGCATATTTCAGCAGCGAACCAACGCTCTCGTTCTTTTTCATTTCATAGAACATGGGGCGTTTCACCTTTCCGGTGATGTTCACCAAGCAGTCGTATGGCCCCACCACGATCACATCGTTGTCGGCCAAGCGCACATTGCCCGTAAGCTTACCATTAAGAATGTAGTCGTAGATGTCTACCACGGTGACAAGTTTGTTGTGCCTGTACACCTTGATGTTGCGCAGCGTGCCCAGATCGTTGGTGCCTCCGGCCATGTAGAGTGCATGGAATACGGTGGCAAAGGCCGAGAGCGTATAAGTGCCCGGTGCTTTCACCTCACCCATGACATTCACCATGATGGTTTTGGTCTGCCCCACGGTGAGTTTCACACGACTGCTACTGTAACGTGTGCCAAGTGTGGATCGCAGGCGGGCGTTTGCCTGCGCCACGGTGAGGCCGCTCACCTGCACAGGGCCAAATCCCTCAATGGTCACCTCGCCATCGGGACTTACCGTAGCTTCCACCGTCTTCTGTGAAGCGCCGTAGATGTCGATAATCACCGCGTCGCCCGGCCCCAACCGATAGTTTTGCGGTGTGGCTATGTTCATATTGGGCTCAAACGAGAGCATCTTGTTGTTGAAGATGTCACGCCCGAACACTTTGTTTTTCTTCGCCTTGCGCTCTTCCAGCAGTTTCTTGAGCAACTCCGTGGAGTCCATGGGCACTATTTCGCCCAACTCGTTCTCCATGTCCGTATATTCCATGTTGGTCTTGTCGTAGGTACGTGGATAAGTGGTGTTGCCATCCTTTATCTGATAGTTGGAATAATTCTGTGCAGCCTCTTGGTATTCTTCGCGCGTCTTTCCGTTGTTTTTGCGCATCCGTGTTCCCGTCTTGCCCTCGTTCACACTTCCCAGACTGCCCTGCTGCTTCATTTCGCGCTCATACTTGTTTCTCACACGGCGTATCTGTGTGATGTCCACTCCGCGCTGCATCAGTTTGGTCACAATCTGTGCATTCGACGTACCGGCTTCATGCTCTTTCACCACAAACTGCATCACTTGATTGTCGGTCATCGACGATTGTGCTGCCACACCGAGTGTGCAGAGCGTGAGTAAAAGGGAGAATATTAGTTTCCGTTTCATTTATGCTGCTATCTCTTATTTCTTATGCTATGATAACTGAAAAAGACGTATTTTGTTGCAAAGGTACTTATTTTTAATGGAAAAATGCGCCTGTTTGCCGTGTAAATCATACTTTTCTTCTATTTTCCTTGCACGTTTCGAAGATTGGCATTATCTTTGCAATCTGATATAATGTACCAATATTTTCGGGCTTGACTGGATTTGACGGCGAGACGAAATGGTATGTAAGCATGCGGAGCCTCGTTGGCTATCTCCTTAAACAGAGTGAACAAAAATTTAATTGGCGAAAACAATTACGCTCTCGCTGCCTAGTCGAAGTATAGTAGACTATTGGCTTTATTCCGTCACCAGGTGATGGAACGAGACACTGCTCCAAAGATGTTGTTCCGAATCAGAGGGTCAAGCGGTGCAGGTAAATCGGAAATAGCTTGGGTATGCCTCGCTGCCCGAGTGAAATTTAGAGGATAAGGCATCAGTTGGTGGTCCGGGTCTTGCTGATGTTCGAAAATCAAAGGCCGGAATAAGCATGTAGAAAGCGTATGATTTCCTTGTGCGGACGTGGGTTCGACTCCCACCAGCTCCACTTTACGTACTCTGAACAAGAGATTACAAGAAAATGATTAAATCAGATAATCGCCGTAACTTCAACGAGTTACGGCGATTATTCGTTTATAGAACTCTCTGTTTGGGAGTACATACAGATACCGCCGAAACGCTCAAGATACTCCCAACTGGCTACAATATGGCTACAGAAAAAATCGACTTTGTAAAATTGTAGCCACTGATACCGTACAGAGTACACACAGATACCGCATACTTCATTGTTATTCAAATAATTATGTCGAACTTTGCAGCTGTAAAGATAACGCGTAACTCACCCTTAAACGGGTCGAAAACACGATTTACTTCTGCACTAAAAACTTGTAAGTATGAAGAGTATTTTCAGAACAAGCTTCTATCTGCGAAGCAATTATTTGAACAAAGAAGGAAAAGCATCGGTTATGATGCGTATCCATCTTAATGGAGAAAGAATGGCACTTGGCACAACAGGAGTTTGCGTCGATCCCGAAATGTGGGACAGCACACTGGGTAAAGTACGGGGACGAACCAAGGAGGCTTTGGTTACTAATGCTCAACTGACGAGTATCAGCACAGACCTTCAGATGATATTCCAACGATTAGAGTTTTCGGAAGAACTTAGCCTTGAACGCATCAAATCGGAATATCTTGGCAAACGTGAGGATATGGAGACCGTTCTTTCATTGTTTACCAAGTATAATAATGATATGTATGCACAGATTGGCTGTGGAGTTACAAAAGCAAATTATCGCAAGTTTGATATTTGCAAGCGTCACTTTGCCAAGTTCCTTGAAGAAAAGTATGCACGCACTGACCTCAATATCATTGAGCTTACCCCTATCGTCATTCACGATTTCGACGTCTATCTTAAAACCGTAGTTGGTCAATGCTTTAACACGGCCATCAAGACCTTAAAGACTTTTAAGACGGTTATCATATTTGGTCGAAAGGCTGGAGTGTTTAATCACGACCCATTCCTCAATATCCACTTCAAGACCAAAAGAGTTGATCGTGGCTTTTTGACAGACGAAGAAGTGGACACCATCATGCACAAGGAATTTGCAACGCAACGATTGGTAAATGTTCGCGACATCTTCTTGTTCTCTTGCTTTACAGGACTGGCTTACGTTGATGTAGCCAATCTTACGCCCGACAATATCATAACGATGGACGGCAAGCAGTGGATTGTAACAGCACGTCAGAAAACCGATACACTAAGCCATATCCTCTTGCTCGACATTCCGAAGATTATTATCAAGAAGTATGAGGGCAAAGCTAAAAATGGTAGATTGATACCCATTCTCAGCAACCAGCGTATGAACTCTTATTTGAAAGAGATAGCCGATGTTTGCGGTATCAACAAGAACTTGACCTTTCACATGGCTCGACATACCTTTGCCACGATGATGCTCACAAAGGGAGTTCCTGTGGAGTCTGTATCCAAGATGTTAGGACATACAAGTATAACTACAACTCAGCTTTATGCCCGCATAACGAACAAGAAGATAGAGAACGATATGCTTGCTGTATCCAAGAAATTGGATAAGTTCGACTTCGCAAGTGCTCCACCAGCAAAGGCTATCAAGCGACGTTATACTAAGAAGATTGATACACCTATTATAATAACAAACCATTAAGACTTATGACAACAACAAAGAAAGAACTTTCCTACTTCCGTCTGAAGTTGGAAACGTATCTCGGAGAGCATTTTCCTGAGAGAATGAATGATAATGCGTTTGTAACCGCTCGCGCAGACGAGGCATTGACGGCTTACTGCGATGCCGTGGCGCAAGGATTTTCCTTTCCCGAAGCAGAGACGATGGCAAGCGAGGTGCTGTACCACGACTTGCACTTCTCAAAGTATGACACCCTTGTTTCCGTGTTGGAGCAAGAGTTTGAAAAGGAGCTACCAAGTCCGCTCCCCGAAAGGTTAGCACCAATCCTGCTGAACAACAAGGCAATTCAAGCGGTATTTGCCAAGTACGAACTCACAGACAACTTTGCGGCAGGTACAGAATACGACAAACTGTACACCGAACTGACTGGTACAATCGTGCTGCTCATCGAGGTCAATGGTCTTCCGACGATAGGCGGTGAGAATATGACTTGACACTTCACCATCGGGGGCTTTTGCAGTGTCAAGAGCCAAGATAAACGCTCCACTCCACACGTCAAGAGTTTTGCAAACACTTGTCTTTGGGTCGTTAGAGCATCTTGTTATCGCTCTTGAACTATTAAAAGCCCCGATTATGAAAACAATCATCATGAATCAAGACATTCACACACCTGCCTTCATCAAGGCAGACGCATCGAACAAAACCGATAAGAACAGGCAGCCGCCGACTTCTCCCAAGCAAGTCCGCCACTTCGGTTGGACACGCTTCATCGAACTCGCCGTTCTGCTTTCCATCGTTATCGGTGCGGTTTACCTTATCTCGAAGATGGTTACACCACAAGTCGTAACCGCCGTTTCGGTTATTCTCAGCTTCCTGATACTACGCTTCATTGTCAGAGTTATTCTGCAAGTAACCTTTACAATCCTGTGTTGGCTGTTCTGGCTTGCCGTCATCGTGGCAATCCTGCTCTGTATGCTCTGAGCGCACAAGGAAAGATATTCTTCGATTCATTCTTCTTTATGGGTGGTTATCTCACGTAAGGTAGCCACCTTTTTCGTTTTCCATACAGGCGTTGCACTTTCGCTTCTCACATCCATCTATTCCACTTTGATGTGCCATAAGTCGGTGCTGGTTTCTTTTTATTCGCAAAGGTAGTAAGGGGCTACGGCTTGCACAAGGTCTGTGCCTTTGGTTTGTACGGAAAATCTCCACACCTCCATTTCATTTCGGGTAGTATTTTCCTGCAAAACCTTGTGCCGGCTGCGCCCCCTACCTTCTTATTGCTACAAAAAGGAATCAGCATACTCCGATCTTTGGACGCATAAAAAAAATGTCATTATGGAACAGCAGAAAGTAAATATCACATCTTCGATGAAAGAAAAAGGATATAGCTCCTCCTCTCATTACCGCATAAGTTCGGTGGTTGATAAAAGTGAGCGTTTGGTGGCGACTAAGTTTGTGCAGTGGGACGTTGAGCCATTGGACAGATTGAGTGGCAGTAAGGTGTATCTCCTGCGTGTGAAACTCAATCGTGGGGAGCGAATGAGCCGTGAGGAAAAGAACTGGCTTGCCGAAGCGGTGAACACCAACACCTACTTCCGTACAGCCGTTCCCCTAATGGGTTATCGGTTTGACTTCTTCGATGTGCTGAAGAAATACCTTGTCAATCAATACGGACATTGGGCAGAGTATTACGCACCCGACCGCACCAGCCTAAGAGCCTATTTGTATGGTTGTGTCAATCAAATTGTAGAAATCCCCAAACATTAAACGACTATGAAAGGAACAGAACATTTTACGAGAACAATAGCCGAGTATCTCAACGGACGTGCAGCGACAGACCCTTTGTTTGCTCTCAACTTGATGAAGCCTAACAAGAGCATCGAGGAGTGTGTAACCTACATCTTGAACCAAGTGCAGGCGAGTGGGTGCAATGGCTTTGAGGACGATGAAATCTACTCAATGGCAGTCCACTACTATGACGAGGACGAAATCAAGGTGGGTAAGGCTATCACTTGCAGAGTGGCAGTAAACCATATTGTGGAACTCACAGAGGAGGAGAAAGCTGAAGCACGGCAGGAAGCCATTAAGCAGTACCAACGTGAGGAACTTGCCAAGATACAGAGCCGTAACGCAAGACCTCAAAAAAAAGAAACGGCAGAGGTGGTACAACCTTCATTGTTTGACTTCTAAAAAGGAAAAACTATGGAACGATACGATTTAAGCGAAGCACGCATCTATGTAGGCACATATGCCAAGTATAACGAAGGCTCACTAAGAGGTAAGTGGATAGACCTTTCTGAGTGTTTCGACCAAGACGAGTTTATGGAGGTATGCCACGAACTTCACCAAGACGAGGATGAACCCGAATTGATGTTCCAAGATTGGGAGAACATTCCCGAAGAACTCATTGACGAGGGGCATTTGCACGAAAACTTTTTCGAGTTGAGGGACGAGTTGGAGAATTTGGACGGTATGAATGTGAGTGCCTTTTGGATATGGGTAGAGAATACCGGCAAGGATTTAACCGAGTCCGTCTATTACCTAATGAGGCAATTCAATTCCGCTTTTGTAGGCAGATATGTGAACAAAGAAGAGTTTGCAAGGGAAATGGTAGGTATGGAACATGAACTATCCGAGTTTGCAGAGAGATATTTCAATTATGAAAAGTATGCGGAAGAACTCTTTGACGAGGGATATTGGTTTGAGGACGGATATGTATTCCGTGACGAGTAAAACAAGGAGGACAGAAAATGAAACCAAGAAATAAATTTCAGAAGCAAGTGGCGGAGTTGGCAATCCAACTTCCCACCATTACCGACAAGCAAAGTCAGTGGGCATATACGCACCTTTTTGAACATATTGCCAAGCGCAACACGAAAGGCGAACACACTTGTTTGGAGTGTGGACACCAATGGACGGACACACGGCATAAAGGCAAGACCACAATTTGCCCCCATTGCGGAACGAAACTCACCATACATACAGAACGGCAGAGGGTATTTAAGGATATTGCATACTATTGCGTACTCACCACCTTCAAAGGCTACCAAGTGATACGTTACTTCTATATGGAGGTGTACCGCAAGCAAGGACAACCGATAAGACGATTTTGTTCTGAGGTGGTTGAGCGTTGGATGGCACCCAACGGCAAAAGCGCAGTATTGGCACGACTTCGCCCGATGAGTTGTTGGTATGACACGTGGCAGTTTGGCAGTGCTTTGGAAATCCGCCCCGACAAGCCTTTGTACGACATACTTCCACACGGCATTTACCCACGTTATGGAGTGATGAAGGACATTAGGCGCAACGGATTTAAGGGAGCGTTCCACGACCTTACCCCCTTTGAGTTGTTTCATTCCATTCTTACGGACAACAAGGCGGAAACCTTATTGAAGTCTGGACAATTCTCCCTACTTTGCCACTTCATTAGGGACAGATATGCCAAAATTGACAAGTATTGGGCATCTATCCGTATCTGTTTGCGCAATGGCTACCAAGTGGAGGACGGCAATTTGTGGTGCGATATGGTTGATACGCTTGCGACACTCAACAAGGACATACGCAGTCCGAAGTATATTTGCCCCACCGACCTAAGAGCAGCGCACGACCATTACCAAGCCAAGCGCAGGGCAAGGCAGGAGCGTGAGAACATTATCAAAAAGCGCAAGGAAGCGATGGAAGCCGAACAAGCATACAAGCAACTCAAAGCAAAATTCTTTGGCATAGAGTTTACTGACGGCATTATCCGCATCCACGTTTTGGAGAGTGTGCAGGAGCATTTAGAGGAAGGCACGGCAATGCACCATTGCGTATATGACGCACACTATTACAGCAAACCGCAGTCGCTTATCTTCTCTGCCACAAAGGACGGAGAGCGCATCGAGACCATCGAGGTATCATTGGAAACGATGAAAGTGGTGCAAAGTCGTGGCGTGTGCAACAAGAACACCGAGTACCACGAGCAGATACTCGCCTTGATGCAGAAGAATATGAGAATGATAGCGCAGAGAGCAACCGCATAACACAATCCATAAAACAAAGCAATATGAAAGTACAGATAGAAGGCTTTATTCGCAGTTGGGCAGACGAAATCCCCAACATCATCGTGAGAGTTATCAATGCCATAAGCATAGCCGAGAACAAGGAGGAGTTGCAGACAGCACTCCTCCAAATTTCCCAAGAAACCGAGTTGGACAAATACTTCGTTTATGGTTACGGCGCGCACCATTTTTGGCTCACTCACCGCAGGTTATCGAATGGCGAGCCGATGGAACACAGATTACTAATCGCTGAATTTTGAAAATATGGAAAGGAAAGTTTACAGAGTACGCACCCAATACGTTTTTGAAGGTGTGTTTGAGGTTGTAGCCACAGACCGAGAGGAAGCCGAGCGGAAAATCCTTGAAGATTGTGGAATGGTAATGGGCAGAGGAATACACAGCACCTGCCCGATGAACAAATCAATTGGGCTTTTGATACCCACCCCGAAGAACGGATAATCGAAACAACCGAAAAGCCCTAATACAAATGAGCCACGCAACCTCAAAAATTGCGTGGCTTCTTTTCTTTTTCTTTGAACAAGCAGGCGACCAAAGAAAAGAAGCAAAAGAAAGTCGCAGGAAATATCTTTTAAAGTCCTTTAATTTTGATAGTCGGCATTATCTATTATTTCAATATCATCTGACAACACTTTTGTAAATGAATTATCTACAATTAAGAAAATTTTCAGATTTATTGTAGCTGTGTCAGATGCCGCCATATAATGCTTATTCCAATCATTGTCCCAAACCTGAGGTAATTCTTCTTCATCCATGCACATTGCATCTGCCTTAAATAAAAAGACATCAAAAGTACATTCTACATTGACAGTATACTCAATTACAACTTCATTTTCTGATATTTGTCGTACTTCATCTAATTTAATTTCAGGCTTTCCTATTTCTACCACAGAGGGATTTTCAAATTCCTGCCTAAACGGACTATTCTCGTAATCAAATTGTCGATATAATAAAAATTTATCTAAACGCTGTTCAGTTTCATGAATAATATTAATATCTGCATAGCTACCATAGGATTGAAAAGCATCTTTGATTTTTTGAAGGATTTTTTGTTTGGGCTTAGCAAACTTCTTAATGAACACATCAATATCCTCTACAACTTCAACATGATCTTCATTTATATTTAATTTAGACAAATCTTCTCGCAAATCAGGATGTAGATCACCTTCTAAGCAAAAGTCCTTATGATTCTTGTTTATAAACACCACTTGTGGCATATCGAACAGATCATTAGGTTTAGTGCATATTGTAAGGAGACTCTCCCATATAAGAGCATCTCGATACCCTTTCCCACTTTCTTGAAAAGGCCTTTTACGAGCAAGGTCGCGACTTACTAAATCTTTGTGAGAAGTAGAAGGATATGGTATAATATTTATATTTAGACGCCTAATTTGAGCATTAAAAAATTTGGCATATTCTTCTTTTTCTTTTGTGATAACATCAATTGATTTTTGAGACAAATTCACTTTTTTGTCAGTCAATCTTTCAAAGTCGGAAAAAACTTTATCTATTTTCGTTTTACAATCTTGTATTTTTTCGCAATATTTATTTATAGACTCATCTATAACTACTGCAGGAATGTAAATTGTAGCCCCTATAGATTTTGCTGATTCGCATAAATCTTTAATTTTAGCTCCATTTAAATGAAAATCGCTAAAAATAATATTTGTATCTAATACTACTTTCATAAACTATATTTTCTACAAAGTTACTACTTTTAGGGGAACTAATAGCATTTTATGTTTAATTCCTAATTATCTAATATACAAAAGATGAAGTTCAACATATCGTCACCTTACCAATTATCGTAACACCTTGCCTTTATATTGACAGAAAAAGATAAATTCACGGTAGAAACTTCTGTTGCCCGAGTCTATTTTCCGTAGCAATCTACTCTTAGGATGTTTGCTATATCCCAGCATCCTGCCCGCTCCAACGTTGTAGGATAAGGCGGCAAGTAATAGGGTATCTTTGTCATATTTTTGAAATACTCAAAGTATTTCAAAAGGTCAGCACGAAGCAGTGAGTCTGCTTACCGTTCCGACATATTAGGAGAGAAGCATTCACCAGACAAAAGCTGATGACCATACCCGACGTAAGGGTGATCCTTCTTACCGTGCTTCCCTCAAAATATTTGATGCAGACCACCGCCCGTTCAATTGCAAATCGGTGGCCGTGCCGTGCGCGGTTTGTCGGACGTGGACATCGAGTGGGAAGAATGGAAAGGCAAGCTCGATGCAGAAGATTCTGGTACTTCTGGAGGCGGAACTAACCCCTATCCATAACCGAAAGAATTTTATAACTCTCTAATTTTTTAGGAGCCGGTCGCAGTGATGCGGTCGGCTCCCTTAATTGTTTCGGCTCAAAGGAACAAGTGCAGAACGAACAAGCCTCTCAACACATACTTGATAACGGAAAAGATAAATTTATACCATTTCAGTTTCATACACGTCTGCTGGTAGACTGACATTTTCTTACCCGGCTTCGAGCCCTTTTCTTCTTTATCATAGCAGATAAATATACCCTGCCACGAAATTGACAAACGTAATTTATACATAAGCATAAATTTTTGCTTGTATCTTCATGGCTCAGAGGCTCTCGAAAAACACAAAAGTTAATATTATAAAAACATCTTAGTACTGGCTCAAAGTGGCTCGACCTAAAATTCGATGCAAAGATACAACGTTTTAGAGAGAAGGCAAAATATCTATCGTTTATTTTACTACTTGAAAGCACATTTTTATAAACACCTATCAGAATACCATTTAACCCAAATCGGTCATTAGAAAATTTGAAGTCGTGGTCGTGTTTGTAAATCATTGAAAACAAATTGTTTATGCAATGTGTTTTCTAATGGCAGTCATTAGAAAACGACGAAATGACGTGGAAAATAGCCTAATGACCGATTGGGGGCTAATCAAAGCAAGGTAAACTCCACTTGCCTTTGCTTTACCAATCTTCGCATTATTTTACCCCTTGTATTTGAAAAGATGCTGCAAGATTCTTGTAAAGAATTTGTTACTTTGCTTCTATCTTGTATAGTAGCAGATTTTTAGGATTCTTTCCATTACTCAATATACACACCATGCCTGACTTTATATGACAGCAAAGCATCTTTCTCATTTTTCTTGAAAACAAAAATCACTATTTTTGGCGATTGCAGGGACAAAGCGAATGTCATACTTTTGCAAAGGTAGTGCCAGTGAGCGCTAAGAAAGCTCGCTTTCAATTTGCCGAGCGCAGCCTATCTTTTGCAAAATAAGAAGATAACATCTATTAAAAAGAAAAACAATGGGACACAAGCAGAGCAATTCCTACAAGAGAATGATGGAGCATTACGACGACGTGCTGACCGGACGAAAGTGGTGGTCGAGGATGTATATGCGACTGGTATGGAAAGAAGATGGTAATCTCTTGGCTCGGAAGGTGTTTGATTTCATACCGGACGATTTCCACGGACGACTGCTTGACGTACCCGTCGGTACTGCCATTTTCACCGCCGGGAAGTATCGCCGAATGAAAGCAGCCGAGATTGTAGGCTTGGACTATTCTGAAGAAATGATAGCCATTGCGACTCTGCAGAAGGAGACTGAGGATATAGACAACCTGTCTTTGGTACAAGGCGATGTCGGAGAGCTGCCTTATACAGACGAGAGCTTCGATTATGTGCTGTCCATGAACGGCTTTCAGGCTTTCCCTGACAAGGACAAAGCCTTTGCCGAAATCTTCCGCGTGTTGAAACCCAGAGGTTGCTTTTGTGGCTGCTTTTATGTCAGGGGTGAACGCCGATTAGGTGACGTCCTTGTTAAGAAAGTCTTGGAAAGAAAGGGATTCTTCCACCCTCCATACGACACTTTTGCTGAAGCTGATAGCCGGCTTAGGAGTATGTATGGCGATGACGTACAGACAGAGAAAATGGAATCCGTCTGCTTGTTTCGCTGCGTGAAGCCGCAAAAAACATCATCGAAAAAGAACAATAACCCCAAAACATAAGATTATGAGCGTAACTACTATCATCGACGAAGAAAACATCACCCTTGTACAAGGTGTCAATGGGATTCTATTGCACAAGGAAGGCTGGATGAAAGAGAAACAGGAAGGAAAAGACTAAACAATCCCTCTTCTCTCTGTATTAGCAGTTGTATCCTTCCACCTATTACAGTCGTTTTAATCTTCATTGTGAAGAAGGAAGAAAAACAACAAGAAAACGCCCCTTGCGGAGCATAAAAATGTCGCAAGAGGTGTATTTGATAATCAGGGTATATAAAACAAGGCAAACTCCACCTTTCGTCGTTTGACAAGCCCTCGCAGGACTTTGCCTTTGTATCGGCAGAAAGAGACAAATTCACGGTAATAGTTCCTGTCGCCCGACTCTATCTTTCGTATTAGTCGGCTTTTGGGATGATTACCGTAACCGAGCAAACGACCAACGCCCACATTGTAGGCAAGCAAAGTAAGCAGTAGTGCATCTTTGCCATAGCCCTTGAAATGTTCAAAGCATTTCCAAAGGTCGGCACGAAGCAGCGAGTCCGCCTGCCGTTCCGTCATTGCTGCCGTGAAGTGCTCGCCCGGCAAGAGCTGATGACCATAGCCGACGTATGGATAATCCTTCTTGCCGTGCATTCCCTCAAAATACCTGATGCAGACCACCGCCCGCTCAAAGGGCGGAAGATCGGCAAGCCGTCTCCGCTTACTCTGAGCTGACAATGGTTGGAAACCAATCAAAATCAAGCTGAATAGAATTATAATCCTACTGAAAATCATTGTCGTATCGGTACTTTTTCTATCGCTTTGGGCGTGTCCTCATTCTTCTCGTTGTTGAAGTTGAACGATAGCTTGACGATCTGCCCGAAGTTGTCCTCCACATACATATCAATGGTTTGTCGGTCTGTGGAAGCAGAGGTGTAGTAGAGTCGGAACACTTCCTTGGTGAGCGGATAGCGGTCGTTGGGCTTGAATGCCGTCCCGTTGTCCATTCTTAGCGTCCCTTTCCCGTCCGGTTGGAAATATCGGATGGTGTAGCGAGTATCGGAAAAATTGCCTTCACGTTTGAGCGTACACCTGATTTCTGCCGTCTGTCCCTTGACAATGTCTTTCTGAACAGGCATCGTCTCGACAGTGAACGGGTAAGACTGCTGAACATCCAGTTCCCTATCACAAGCAGATAAACAAAACACGGCAAGGGCAAGCACTCCCATTACCCATATCGAACTCATTATTTTATTCTTCATTGTTCCTTGATGTTAGAAGTTAAACTTAAAACCTGCCGACAACGCAGGACGAAACCGATGCACATCCGTGCCGAACAACACTCGTCCCTGACCTTTGAGAAGCAAGAGAACATTGTCCGTCAGGAAACATTCCACGGAAAGATGCAGCGCACCGCCATAGACAAAGCGTGAGCGGTCGAGCAGTTTTGCCCCATCGGGCAGGAACGGCTTATCCTCCCCCAATTCCTCATAGCCGCCCAAAGCGGAGATACCGCCATAGAGCAACACGTTCTTGCCATTGTCCGAGAATAGCGGGTGCATATAGCCCAAATGCAAAAGTGCATCTTTGAGTTTTACGCCATAGTCCCGATACGGCATATTCTGCTGTTCGTACTCCAATCCCATAAAGGTATAGTTCTCACGCTTCAAGTAGCGAGTGAGCGACAAGCTCAGACCGAAGTTATCCTTTGCAAAAAGTTTTTCACCCTTGATAATCGGCAGACTGCCCACGACTTCTATTCCTTTCTGCTTCGAAATCAGTCTCTGCGCTTGTGCCGGCAGCATCATCGCCACCACACAAGCCAATAAAAAGAGAACCTTTTTCATTACCATTTGAGTTTAAGGTTGTCAATCTTCTGTGCCAACAAGAGGTCTTCCTGCTCGACATAGAACGTCAGCGTCCGCCCTCCGTTACGCTCGTAAAGCGTTACTTCAAGCTGTTTGTCCTCCGAGAGCGAGAATTGGTCGAGTACGAAGACGGAATGCTCGCTTCCCTTGCCACGCACTTGCAGCACCTGATGATAGGCACGGAGCGGTTGCAGCACCTGCTCCTGAATAGCGGTACGTTTTGCCACCTTTTTGTCCACCACCTTGAACGTAACGAAGTCCACCGAGTACGGCATATTCGTCTCGTTCTCCATTCGAGTGTGGAAGTAGAGCAAGCCATTGTGCGCATACAGTCCACGCAGCAGGAATTTCATTCCGAACTGTCGGGCCCCGATGTGCTTGATGGTTCGCTTGTCATTCTGATAGATGGTCTGCATCATCAGTTTGACAAGCACGGGCGACTCGTTGCCGAGTTCCTTGAAATAGATATCCGCACGATTGCTCGGCAAACGTCCCTCGACGGGCGAAAGAAAGTCTTTCATCTCCACGCTCAGCTTCTCCGGCTCATCGGCATACTTCACGTTGAAAGCATAGAACGAGCCGTCCTCGCAAATCACGCTCATATTGGTCTCCGTCTCAAAATCCTTGACGGCAGCCTTTACACGCAGCACGTTTTCCGCATCCTCCGCCTTGCCGGCGATGATGTTCTGTGAACCTAAATCGACATAGCGGACAGGCGCAGGGAAAATCAGATGCACCGTCTTTTCAAAAGTAACTTCCAAGCCGTAAGGCAGGACGATGCGTCCGTTCGGAATTGCCTTGCTCATACCTTGAAAGAGTTCTCCCGATGAGAGCGGACGGTCGGGCATAAGCGTTGAAGTCGTTGTCTGTGCAGTGGCTGACGCTCCCATCGTGGCAAGCAGGACAGCCGAAAAAATCCATTTTTTCATTGTTGTTGTTATTTTGTTATTGCTATTTTTATTGATTGATATGCTTATTTTGACTGAACCAAGAACAGGCGGTAGCCCCCTTTAAGTGTTACCTTGACGGTGCGGAGCTTCTTTTGGAGCAGTTGACTTGCGCCCTGCATCACCCCACGTGCCGCCTCCGAGATAATCTGGTCTTTGGCGGAGGAAGCAAAGGTGAAGGAAGTTCCCATCGAACCACCGATGTTCGCACCCACCTCTTTGAGGGCGTTGATGTCCTCCGAACCGGGAATGAACACTCCCTCCTGTCCGTCCGTGTCGTATGCCGAGAGCTTCACGGCAATAATCCGTCCCTCCACCTCAATGCTCTTAACGAGCAGGTGCAGGCGGTTGCCCTCAATTTTAGCCCTCGCAATGAGTCGGCTTTGTCGGGGAATGCGCAAGCCTTGCACTTGGGCAGTTTCGAGCAGGCGCAACGCCACATTGTCGCCCTCTTTGAGTGTTACCGTCCTGTCCACCACCACGCTGAGCGTGTTACGGGGCACGGCAGCAACCGCACTCGTGAGCGAATGAAAGCCCATATTGCGTGGCTTCGTGCCATATTGCTGAACAAAGTCGGCATCTGTCATCGGCTGGTTGAGCGAAGACACCACCTGCTTACGTTCTGCCAATACCTCCATTGCCGGGAGAGAACCCGTTGAAGATGCTTGTTTTGTTGCCGATGTTTCCAAAGTACCTTTTCCCTTTGCGGGTGTAAAAGCGTTGGTAGTAGCGGTAGTCGAAGAAGACTGTGGCAGATACTTCGCCGCCATTTGGTAACTCTTTTCCATCAAGGCGAGCTGTCGCTTCTCCTCCGCATCCTCATTCTCGTTCTTGGATGCCAGTTCCTTTTTGAGATTGTCCAACTCCGAGCGTAGTGCCTCACGTTCCTGCTCATTGGGGTCGGGCGCATAAAAGGAGTTCAGCAGGCGGTTGTTCTCCTCATAGCGGTGCATCGAGCTTTCAATCTTTGCCGTCGAAGCGGCTGCTTCCGCACGTTCGCTTTCCGAGGGAGCGGTATTACTGTCAAAGTAATCCGAAAGCCTGCCCATTTCCTCGCGTGTCTGTTCGTCCTGACGGCTCTTGTCGCCCAATTCATAGGCTTTGAGTTTGTTGCCCGTCAGCTGTTCGGTGGTCGCCTGCGGTATGCTGTCGTTCAGTCCCTGCTGAGCAGCGCTCTTGTCCTTACCCGACGGGGCAAAGATGAACCACATCGAGAGGGCGAAAAGCAGTCCCAGCCCACCGAAGACCAGTCCTTTTTTCAGTTGTTCTTTTTGTTTATTATCCATTTTCATTGCTATTGGTTGAATATCGTTGATAAAGTTGTATAAACACACTGTCTGTATGGATGTCGCTGTCTATTATCATTCCTTTGGGGATAGGCAGCCTTTCCTCCTCGTGAGGCAGGAAAAACTGCGCTATCATCCAGATGGAACAGACAAAATAGACAAAGCTCAGGGAGAAAACAATCAGCTTGCGCTGCCTTGCCGTGAGCCTGTCGCACCGATGGCGGAGCCACAAGTGCGCCCTCAGATAGTGGCGTGCGAATGAGAATCCTCTTGTCCTTTCCATCGTGCTATCGTTTATAGGTTTGGAGGTCTTGATTCTGTCGCACCATAAACTGTTCCATCAGAAAGCCCTGCGGATTGTTGTCCGAGCGGACGGAGTTCTGCAAGGTGCAGGTCGTAATCAGGTTACGCTCCGTGATGTTGCTCGGTCGCACGATGAACTGACGGGCGTAGGTCGTTACCTCGTAGGGATAGACCTCAAAGTTGCAGCGGATGGAGTCCACCTCGATACGCTGATTGACATTGCCCGAAATGGCACGGTTGTAATAGCCCTTTTCCGCCAAGTCCTTGTAGTAGTTGAAAGCCGACTTGTCGCAGAGCAGGAAGGCACGCTCCATGTTCTTCTCGATGGCATCCTTATCGGGCGCGATGGTGAAGAACAGTTCATGGAAACGGCGGACGTGTTCCCTCGCTTCCACAGGGCGGTTCTTGCTTGCATCCTGACTCAGTGCGAGCATCAAGGATTTTCCTTGGTCAAGCACATAGATTTTCTCCCTTTGCTCTTTGGCAAAGCCATACGAGGCATAGACGGCATAGCCGCTGACCGCCACGCAGACGATGGCGAAGACAAAGGCATAGAGCCTGATTTGACGGAATGAGGTCTCGATATTGGTGAGTGATTTGAATTCCATTGTTTTTTCGTTTTTTGTTATTTACCTTTGAGTAATGCACCCTTGATACGTCCGCCCACATTGCCGATAACAGAACCTGCACCAGCTGCGGCATATCGTCCACCCGTGTATGCACCCTGTGCCCCACGCTGAGCCGTCTGATTGACGTTGCGACCATAAGAGCCGATACCGCCACCTGCTTCGATAATCCAGCCTGCCACCGTCGGTACGCAGAAGTAGCCCACGATGCCGATGAGGAAAAAGACGATGTAATACCAAGTACCGGAATCCGGGAGATAGTTCGGGTCGCTGAGTGCCTCTATGTCTTTCTGCACCATCAAGACCTGTATCTTGGTGAGCAAGGCTGTGAGAATACTGCTGACGGGCAACCACAGATACACAGAAATGTACCGAGAGAACCAAGCCGTGAGAGACCCTGCCAGTCCGTCCCATACGGCAATGCCGAATACGATGGGGCCAAGAATGGAGAGCACAATCAGGATGAACGTGCGGAGGGTGTCAATAATCAGACCTGCGGCATGGAACAACAGCTCCATCAGGTCGTGTACCATCTTCATCACCCACTGCTTGGTCTGGTAGGCAGCCCGCTCGGCATACATGCCTGCAATCGTTACGGCATCCTCCGGACCAATAATCCCCATTTCCTCGATTTTCTCGTCAAACTTCTCGTTCGACACCAAATAAGCCGTCTCGGGATTGCGCAGATAGGCATCCTCCTGCAGCTTGTTCCGCTTGGCGGTCAGTTCCGCCAAATTGTTCTCCTGCCGATTGACCATCTTCTCCGTGCCCTGCACCACCGGAGAGAGGACGGCGTTCATTGTTCCGAGTACGAAAGTCGGGAAGAACATGATGCAGAAGCCCAAGACGAAGGGGCGTAACAGCGGAAACACGTCGATAGCTTCGGCACGGGCGATGGAAGCCCACACCCTCAGCGCGATATAGAAGAGTGCGCCCAATCCTGCCACTCCTTTGGCGATGCCCGTCATCTCCGAGCAGAGGGGCATCATCTCGTCATAGGTGGAGCGCAGCAGTTCGTGTAAACTCGTAAAATCCATAGCGCAGCGAGTTTACCAATAGCGACTGGCAGTATTGCCGTACAATGCCCTCACCGAAGCGAGGTCGTTCTTCTCCCTCGCACGCACATAGCTCACGGAGATGTTCTTGCGGGTGTAGTAGGAAACGAGGGAGCGGTATTCCCTGAGCGTGGTGTAAATGCGGTCGATAGCCTGCATGCGCTCGTGGTCGTTCATGGAGAACACCCCCGATTTGGCAACGGACTTCAACTCCTTCAGACTCTCTCCGCTCTGCTCCAATAGCTTGGTGTAGCCCGAAGCCATCGCAGCGAGTTCGGAGGGACGGAAGTTCTTGTCGGAGAGCATCTTCTTGTACGAGGTAACGTAAATCTCCGAGATATCGCCCACCATCAGGATGCACTCCTTGACTTTGTAGGCATCGCCGATGAGGTTGTTCACCTTCTTCAGCGCATCGTAATACTTCTTGGTGTCGTTGTAGAGTTTCTCCACCTCCTTGAATCCGTCCAAGGTATTCTTCACCGTCTTCGAGGCGGTGGCAATTTCCTTGACCGTATTGGCGATGTTGCCCGCAAAGTTGGTCGGGTCGCTCACTACCCACTGTGCGTGAGCTTTGGGAATAGAAAGGCTCAATCCTAAGAGAGCCATAAATAAAAACTTTTTCATTGTTACTACTATTTTGATGGTTCGTATTTATTTCTTCTTATTGTTTATTTTCTCATTGGCGAGTAGCCTGATGGCGGTTTCAATATCGCCACCGAGTTGCTCCGCACGCTGCATCACCTCCACCTTTTCCGTTTCCTCGGTGGTATAGGTAAGGTATTCCTCCATACTCACCTCCGTGGCATAGACGGCACTCTGCATACCGCCCAGACCAATCCATACCTCTTTGTATAGTCGGTTGGGGTCGTTGTTTTGGTTGATGGAAAGAATCTGGCTCTTCTCCTTTTCGGAGAGTCCGAGCATGGCTTGTATGCCGTCGAACTTGGTCATGTACTTGCGCTGGTCGAGCAGGATTTTGCAGTCGGAGTTGTTGATGATACTCTCCTTGACAATGGGCGACTGGATGATGTCGTCCACCTCCTGCGTTACGACAATGGCTTCACCGAAATACTTTCTGACCGTCTTATATAAATATTTTATATAGTCTGCCATATTAGCGGATGCAATCGCCTTCCACGCCTCTTCAATGAGTATCATTTTTCTTATACCCTTGAGTCTTCGCATCTTGTTAATGAAGGCTTCCATGATGATGATCGTCACCACAGGAAACAAATCCTTGTTGTCCTTCACTTGGTCGATTTCAAAGACGATGAAGCGTTTGGAGAGCAGGTCGATGTTCTTGTCCGAGTTCAGCAGGAAGTCATAGCGTCCACCTTTATAATACTGCTTGAGTGTCGTTAGGAGGTTGTTAATATTGAAGTCAGAGAGCGTTACCTTAATGTCCCGATGCTCCATATCCTCACGATACACATCACGCAGGTACTCATAGAAGGTGTTGAAGCAGGGAACGATGGTGTGATCCGTCCTGATAAGTTCGATGTAGGCATTGACGGCAGAGCCAAGTTCGCCTGCTTCTGTCTTGGTAATATGTTCATCGGCACTCTTCCATAGCGTAAGCAACAAGGTGCAGATACTTTCCCTTTTCTCCACATCAAAGAAGTAATCATCGGTGAAGAAAGGATTAAAAGAGATAGGATGCTCATCGGTATAGGTAAAATAGACCCCGTCCTCGCCTTTGGTCTTGCGGTGGATAAGCTCGCACAAGCCTTGATAGCTGTTACCCGTATCGACCAAGAGCACATGCGCTCCTTGCTCGTAATACTGGCGTACCATGTGGTTAGTGAAGAAAGACTTGCCACTGCCAGAAGGACCCAGGATGAACTTATTGCGGTTGGTGATGACACCTTTTTTCATCGGTAGGTCGGAGATGTCGAGGTGGATGGGCTTGCCCGAAAGTCGGTCAGCCATCTTGATGCCGAAGGGAGAGAGCGAGTCCTTGTAGTTGGTCTCTGCCGTGAAGAAGCAGAGAGCAGGTTCAATAAAGGTATAGAAACTCTCCTCGCTTGGAAAGTCGGCGGCATTGCCGGGAATACCCGCCCAATAGAGGGTTGCCGTATCAATGGTGTTGTGTCGTGGCTTGCACTCCATCAGTGCCAGCGCACTGCCCACATCATTCTTGATGTTGCGGAGTTCCTCCTTGTCATCGCTCCATGCCAGCACGTTGAAGTGGGCACGGATGGAGGTCAAGCCCTGCGAGTGGGCTACGTTGAGATACTCCTGTATCCACTCCTCGTTAATCTGATTGGAACGTGAATAGCGGGCAAGCGAGTGCATGTTGCGTGCCTGCTTCTCAAACCTTTGCAGGTTATCATCGCTGTCCTCGATGAAGAGGTACTGATTGTAGATGTGGTTACAGGGCAGCATCAAGCTGGCGGGAGCGGCAAAGGACAGTCGGCAGTCGCTTCTGTCGGTCGATAGTCGCTCATAGCGTGTGTCGGTGGAAACACTTGTGGGCAGATCGTCCGTGTCTGACAGCGTATGCAGGCAAAGGCGGTTGTCCCCGACACGCACAAGGTCGGAACCCAAGCGGATGTCCTCCAAAGAAGCGTGTCCGTCTTCTGAAAGGGAGAAGTATCGGTCCAATAGTCCACCTTGCTCGGCTGTACCCACCAAATCCTCCTCCGTCATACGGGTGAGCCGAATTTGCTCCGTGTCGTTGATAATGCGCTCGAACTGGTCCACGGCTTCCATAAACTTGATCACTTCCTCCTTGTCGGTAATCTCCTTGGGGAGCAGGTGTCCGCGGCAGAGTGATGAAAAGTTGCTCTGTCGCTGCATACGCTGCTTGTTGGTCTTAGTCAGGAAGAGATAGACCGAATGGTGCAGGTAAGGACGCTCGTTGAAGTGTCGCTCTGAACTTTTGGCAAGAAAGCTAAGTCCAGAGCCTTGCTGACTATTCATTTTGGCTTGGTAGTTCTCTTTGATAAACCAGTCCTGCTTATGCACGATGGTATAGTTGGGCAGCACCTTGATTGCCTTGTGCCATGCCGAGTGCATCGCCTCGTATTCGGCAGAGGTGACGGTGAAGAGTTCGGGCAGCTCCACACGGAAAGCCACCGTGATGTCGGCATCCTTGCTCACCATGCAACCCTGCTCGATGGAGAGCAGCGGGAACTTCGCTTCCAAGGTCGTGATTTTACTGTTGTTTCTCATTATGCCTTGCGTTTGGGTTTGAGGTTACGGATAAGGTGAAAGACGGTACGGCGGTTCAAGAGGTAGCGCGGGTGCATCTTAATGGCTCCCTGCTTCATCAGTCCGTATCTGCCGTACTTGCGGTTCATGGCAAACGTTTGCCACACGACGAGTGTTGCACCCACTAAGCCAAGACCGAGGCAGACTATCTGGTCGATGCCACAGAGATAGAGCACCACCACGAGAAAGAAGACCGCCAGCAGTCCCCCGGCAAAGAGGAAGAGATATTGCGCCTTCAAGCCCTTGAACTCTACCGTCCGACCTACACCTTTATTGATTTCCCATTGTGCCATCGTTTACAGGAAGAAGGAACGTAAGATGGTGGCAGCCACAATCAGGAAGATACACGCACCGAACCAAGAGGCTGCTGTCTTGCTCGTATCGGGGTCGCCTGAGCTAAACTTGTTATACACCTTGATACCGCCAATCAAGCCGACCACGGCACCGATGGCATAGATGAGTTTCGTACCCGGGTCGAAGTAGGAGGTTACCATTTTTGTGGCTTCATTGATACCTGCCATACCGTTTCCCTGTGCATACGCTCCTGCGGTGGTCAGTGCCGTCAGGAGCAGCATCATTGTGATTTTCTTTTTGTTCATTTGTATTTGATAATTTTAAATATGAAATAATAATCTCCTTTGGTGAAGGAAAGGGAAAGAGCGGCACATATGATAATGAAGAAACCAATTCGCAGATAATGAACCGACTTCTTTCCCTGCCTTCGTTGATTGTTTACAGATAGTATGAAAGTGGCTTTTCGTCAGCATCACCCGAAGAGGTGTCAGATACGTCAGAAACAGGTGGTGTTGAGTTTCGAGAAGATGGCATTGCTTGTTGATTGCTCTGTTCTTCCTTTTCTTCCGCCCTGCGGATTTTCTCCAATAGCGAGGCTTGTTCGCCCTGCATCTTGGCGATGTTTTCCTTGTACTTATCCAACAGTTCGGAGTCTTGAAGTTGTCGAACGGTCTCTTTGACCTCTTCCTCATCAGCCTCCTCACAGTTTTTTGTCCACTTTTGCAGGCGGACTAAGTCACGTGCAAGGATGGACTGCCCCGATACCTCGGCTTCGCCCGATGTGGACTCGATGGGCAGGCTTAATTCCTCACGGGCAACTTCATCTTCGTCCACCCTCTCCATCTCGAAATCAACGTCCATCTCGTTGTCCTCTTCGTTCACATCTTCCTCCTTTTCGGAGTTCTGCGGTGCAAAATTATTGCTATTTCGCTCTGGTTTTTCAGATGATGAAATAGAGGGCATTTGTGGGATAATTGGGGAAATGGAACGACTTTTTCCAATCAGTACAAACTCGGTTTGTTCATTTGCACCTTGCCCTTTCAGTACGTCTTTTTCCTTCGCTGCTTCGTTCTTATTGGTATCTTCATGACTCTTTCCCTTTTTCTTGATGATGAAGTCATACGGAGATACATACCGCATATAGAAATATAGGATACCAAGCATCATCCAAATGATGATGAGTACTAGTATAAAACTGAAAAGTATTGTTTCCATCATAAGTTCAATGTTTTGTACCGCTTATGTGCCGAAGCGGCTTCATTCAACAATTCCTCATAAGTACGAAGATGCCACATGAGAATATTCTCGATATATGCAGTGAGTGTGGATTCCGATTTTGTGTTCCAAAGGACATCGCGCAACATCTGAAGTATCTCTCGGTTGATGGTAAAGCCTGATTTTGCACTCTGTGGAGTGGGCTTGAAATATATGGATTCATAAAGATGCCACAGATCTTCCGTAGACTTTGGAGCGGATGTCGAGGTGTGAAAATCGTCTCGACTGGTGTTTTCTCTTTCATCGTCGTCTATATTCCTTGCTGGTTCATGGAGCATTGATAATTCGTCCGTCTCAGCCGCCTGTGTTAGGTCATTCATTGGTCTCCTTGTTTTTTGATGAAGCACCATTGCATAAGTGCAGAGCACCGATGTGATGATGAGGTTAAAAAACACGAGTGTCAGGATAATTACATTTATTGTTGTCATGATTGTATGGTTTATAATGTTATTGTTGTCTTGCGCCTTTGCTTTGCAGCCGCACTGTTGAGCAGTTCCAGATGTTCTCGCAGGTGCTCCCGAAGGATGTTATCTATGTATGCGGCTATGGAGACACGCTCCCCCAAGTCCTGCAACACGTTGCGCAGGTTCTGTAATGTCTCCAAATTGATGGAGAAAGCTGTCCGCATTTGCGAACGTACGGGATGAAAGTATAGGGAACGGTATTCCTCTATGGAAAGGGACGACCTGCCGGACTTTTCCATTCTTGGCTTCCTTTCTCTTTTCGGTTCAGTGTTTCCGGTTGCCCCACCTTCTGTTTCATCTGCCGGTTTTTCGTTTGTTGGTTTCGTTTCTTCCGGACTTTCGTCTTCCTCTCGTAATGTTGCAGGGGAAGGTTCTGTGTCCTCAGAAGGATCGAAGGGGTTGGGGACCGTGACAGGTTTCACCACGACATTGTCCTCTGCCATTTTCTTCAGCTTCTTTTCCAGTTGCTGCTTTCTTTCCTCAATCGTTGCCATTTTCTGTTTTCGTTTTTAGTTTGAGACGTTGAATTATCTCGGAGACGAGTTCATCCAGCCCTGTGCCCGTTCGTAATCCCCTTGCAGGAGGCTGATAGGTGGAACGGAATACGCCTCGTAGCCCGTATGTGGAAAGTTCGTGGGAGAAACGGTGTGTGGCATATACATAGCCGGGCAGGAGCGTGAGTTCGTGTCCTTGGATAAGTTTTGTGTATTCGTCGATGATGACGTTCCTTACCCTTCTGTCCACCTTGTTCCAGAACAGGATAATGTCCTTTATTCGTGAGTCGGACATTGAAACACCAATATCCGTAATGGTCTTGGCGTATGCCATACAGGAGACGAGTGACTGTATGTCGGCTTCAAGCGGAGACAGGATATAGTCCATCTGAAGGGACAGTTCCATCAACTCTGTGGTCCCTGCATGACCGGGGAAGTCGAACACGACCAACTGGTACGTCTCATTGTTGATAGTGTCGATTTTATTCCGTGCAGTCCTGACAGCTTCTTTGGGGCTGGACTTATAAATTCTGTATGCCTTTTTGCCGAGGTGGTGAAAGTATTCCTCCATGGACTTGGAAAGCTCTTCGCTTTCCTGAACGACACTTTTCTCGCGTTCCCTCAGTTTGTAAAAGGAGTCCTGCGACAGGTCGCAGTCCATCACGAAGAGGTTGATGCCCTGTTCGTAGTACAATATGCTGCTCACAATTTCGGCAAGCGTGCTTTTTCCTACTCCTCCCTTTTGTGAGGAGAACCCCAGAAAGAGGGGGCGTTGTTGTTTGTTCTCCATAATGATAATTTCTTAGTTCATATTACTTGTCTATTTGCTGTTTGGATGTTCTCTCATTCTTGAGAGTAATCAGCAGACAGTTAATTCTGACTGCGTATGATTCGTGCGATAGTCTGAAAGGACGATTTATAGTTCTTGCAATCTGTTGTATTGACAATAGTTTGTCATGACAACAAATTGTCATGAATATGTTTCGTTTCTTCTTTGCATCTTTGGTGCAAGCCAACGGTAATACGATGTGTCTTTTGCTTGTGTCGTCATACCATAGTTCGCTCGTTTTGGCTGCAAAATAAATGATATTTTGGTTGATTTTATTACACCGATGAAACACAGGGAAACACAAGGGAAAAGAGTGAATATCGCTGATAATGAGTTATTTGAAAACTCGCCGTAACTTTGCAGACGAGAATAATACATGGAGGTAATATCCCGAAGCAGACACCCCAAAAGGGTGGATACTTCAATCGTATCATTTCTTGATATTGGCAAGGTGTGTCTTTGTAACACAAACCTCCGTTTGTACCACAAAGACCCTTGCCCCAAAAGGGGATTAAATCACTCCGAAGTCGTAATTAGAAACCAAAGCGATATGAATAAAGATGCAGAACATCGTTCAGAACGAAAAAGAATAGAAAAGCCCCGCTGGGACAACTGGCATGTACGTTTGCCCGATCCAAAAGATCAGCAGCGTGCCATAGAATTATTTCATAAATCAGGAGCAGAAACAAAGTCGGATTTCGTGCGTGCTCGTATACTTGGCGAGAGTTTCAAGGTGATTACAGTGGATAAATCCGCCGTAGAATACTACCGAAAGCTCTCTGAATTGACGGCACAAATCCATAAGATTGGCGTACTCTATAATCAAGCGGTGCGTGCCATCAACTCCTATCACAGCGTGAAAACCGCACATATTCTGCTTGAAAAGTTGGAGAAACTGTCTATTCAGATTATCGAACTTCAAAGGAAAGCGGTTGCCTTAACCATTGATTATCGTAGTAAATGATAGCCAAAATATCATCGACAGCAAACCTTGGAAGAGCTTTGGGCTATAACTTCAAAAAGGTAAGGCAGGAGGAAGCAACTATTCTGCTTGCCGGTGGTCTGTACCAAAATCAAGATGGCAGATACGCTATGGAGCAGGTGCTATCCGATATGCAGCAACTTATCCCGAATAAGTGCAGGACAAAGAATACTGTCTTTCATTGCTCGCTCAATCCGCACCCGGATGAGAAACTCTCCGATGAACAACTAACACAGATAGCCAAAGAATATATGGAAGAGCTTGGATATGGCAATCAGCCTTATATTATATTCAAGCACAACGACATTGCCCGTGAGCATATACATATTGTTTCGCTCCGCATTGATGGAAATGGCAGGAAAATCAATGACAGGTTCGAGAAGCGAAGAAGCAAGAAAATTACCGATGCCTTGGAAAGAAAGTACAGTTTGATACCAAGCTCTCTGAAAAAAGAGAATAACGGCCAAATCTGTGATAAAGTAGATATAGGCAAAGGCGACATCAAGCAGCAGGTCAGCTCGATTGTCCGTGCCGTCCTAAAGCATTATACATTCTGTTCTTTGGGTGAGTTGAACGCCATACTCTCCCGGTATAATCTCGCTGTGGAGGAAGTGAAGGCGGAGTATAGGGGTAAACGATATGACGGGCTGGTATATGTTCCTGCCGACAATAAAGGTAATAAGGTGAGCACACCTATCCATGCCTCGGACATCGGTCGTGGTGTGGGGTATACTGCCGTACAGAATAAAATGCTAAAATCCAAGCAGTCAATCAAAGCGTATATTCCGCGGATGCGAAAAAAGGTGTTAGAGGTTATGCGAACTTCTCCCATGACAGAAGCCGAGCTACTTGATAACTTGAACAAACAATGTTTGCGCACTGTTATTCGCAAGAACGAGAGCGGACGCATCTATGGTATTACATTCATTGATGATGAAAAAGGCATTGCGCTCAATGGCTCCAGATTGGGTAAAGGATATGCTGCCAATTTATTCAACGCATATCTATCTAATCCAGCACACAATTCATTCTTGGATGAATCGCTCTATGGTAAGATTAATACCACCTTACAGCAACAGATGTGGACAACACTGCCCGAAGAACAAGCAAGCGACAATCTTGTCGATGAACTTATCGACGATATGGTGGGAGAATCCTTCTCTTCATCGGGCAATGATGATTGGAAAGAAGCGGCATGGCAACGTAAACTCCGTAAACAAAACAAGGTAAATCTTAAACGCAGGAAGCGTTAAGTGCACCGTTCAAATAGTATTCAACCACAATATTATGCACCGCCCGAAAATTGTCTTATAGGAGAATTAAAATTGTCCTATAAGACAATTTGAAAAGTCTTATAAGACAATTTTAAGCACAAGGGCGATTACTAACAAATTTAAGATTATGGCACAAGAAGATGATTTAAGGGCATTGGGTAAAGTTATGGACTTTATGCGGGGTATATCGGTGATATTCCTCCTGATTAACTGTTACTGGTTCTGCTACGAGGCATTTCAAGAATGGCACTTCACACTCGGTATCATCAACAAGATACTGATGAACTTTCAACGCACCACGGGATTATTTTCATCTATCCTATGGACGAAACTCTTTTGTGTGGTTTTCCTTGCGCTCTCCTGCTTGGGCACAAAAGGCGTGAAGGAGGAGAAAATCACATGGTCAAAGATTTGGACGGTGCTTTTCGCAGGTTTTGTGTTCTTTTTTCTGAATTGGTGGCTGTTGGCATTGCCCATTGGTAAGGTGGGTGCTGCTTCGCTCTATATCTTCACCTTGTCTGTGGGCTATATCTGTCTGCTGATGGCAGGTGTGTGGATGAGCCGACTGCTCAAAAATAACTTGATGGATGACGTATTCAATACCGAGAATGAGAGTTTTATGCAGGAGACGCGACTGATGGAGAACGAATACTCCGTCAATTTGCCCAGTCGTTTCTACTACAAAAAGAAGTGGAACAACGGCTGGATCAACATTGTCAATCCGTTTCGCGCATCAATGGTGTTGGGTACTCCCGGCTCAGGAAAGTCGTATGCCATCGTGAACAACTACATCAAACAGCAGATTGAGAAGGGCTTTGCAATGTATATTTACGACTATAAGTTTCCCGACCTTTCGGAAATTGCCTATAACCATTTACTCAACCACCTTGATGCTTACCAAGTAAAGCCGCAATTCTTTGTGATTAACTTCGACGACCCACGCAAGTCGCACCGCTGCAATCCCATCAATCCGTCTTTTATGACGGATATTTCGGATGCCTACGAGAGTGCCTACACGATTATGCTCAATCTCAACCGCTCGTGGATTCAGAAGCAAGGAGACTTCTTTGTGGAGTCGCCCATTATCCTTTTGGCTGCCATCATTTGGTTTCTGAAGATATACGAGGACGGCAAGTACTGTACATTCCCTCATGCCATTGAGTTTTTGAATCGTCCTTATGCGCAGATATTCCCCATACTCACTGCCTATGATGAATTGGCTAACTACCTTTCTCCCTTTATGGATGCATGGGAGGGTGGAGCACAAGACCAGTTGCAGGGACAGATAGCCAGTGCCAAGATACCACTTTCACGAATGATCTCACCTGCCCTTTATTGGGTGATGACGGGTGACGATTTCTCACTTGATATCAATAATCCCAATGAGCCGAAAGTGTTGGTCGTGGGAAACAACCCCGACCGTCAGAATATCTACTCGGCAGCACTCGGACTTTATAACAGCCGTATCGTGAAGCTCATCAACAAGAAGAAGCAGCTCAAATCCTCAGTAATCATCGACGAGTTACCGACCATCTACTTCCGTGGGCTTGACAATCTTATCGCCACAGCCCGAAGCAATAAAGTGGCAGTTTGTTTGGGCTTTCAGGACTTCTCACAGCTTACCCGCGACTATGGGGATAAGGAGAGCAAGGTGATACAGAATACCGTGGGCAATGTTTTTAGTGGTCAGGTGGTAGGAGAAACAGCTAAGACTCTATCAGAACGTTTTGGTAAAGTGCTACAGCAACGTCAATCAATGACCATTAACCGTAACGACAAATCAACCTCTATCTCCACACAGATGGATAGTCTTATCCCTGCATCGAAAATCAGCAACCTTACCCAAGGTATGTTCGTGGGAGCAGTATCCGACAACTTTGACGAGCGCATTGACCAAAAGATTTTCCATGCTGAAATAGTGGTGGATAGTGCTAAAGTCTCTGCCGAAATGAAGCAATACCAGTCCATTCCTGAAATCAATGCGTTTCAAAACGAAGATGGCTCCGATAATCTCAAAGAGACTATCGAAGCCAACTATAAATGTGTTAAGCGGGAAATAATTGTTTTGATTGAAAAAGAAATAAAAAGGATAAAAGAAGATCCTTCTCTTTGTCATCTTATAAAAGAATGAGACGCAATGTCTTTATGTCATTCAAAAACTATATTTCATCTTTGCCCATATTTCAGAGTTTCGGTCATACATCTGAAACTTGCCTTTGTCGGCATGGAAGAAATCGTATCCGGCAGTGAGTTCGATTTGGTCGTTCAAGGCGTAGGATGCAGAGAAACGGTTGAAAACGCCGCCATTGGCTACATCTATATAGGCGAATGTTGAAAGTTTCAGCATATTCCGCAGTAGTTCTTTCGATATTCTTGCCGTGGCAAGTCCGGCATTGCGATAAACGGAAAGACCGTCAAGGTTCCCTGCCGTATATTTATGGCAGTATTGCGCGCTGAAGTTCCAATCGTTGCCCGGATACCAGTCCACACCGGCAAGGATATTGTACGTATTTTGGCATACTACGTCTTTTCCCACACCTCTGCTTTGCGCTTCATCGAAATAGCAAGCAGCCTCGCTGCGAAGGACAAACTGTCCGACAGGCAGAGAGCAGTCGGCTCCGAGCATCGTCATCCGGCGGTATTCCCCTTTGGCTAAAAGCGACTTTCCATCGTTGGACACAGCAAGGGAAAGAGCGGGCGTCTTGTTCCATGTCCGCAGGGCGCTCAGGGAGAAATCTATCCCGCTGAGATTGGTCGTTATCCGCCCGCCGTACTCCATATTCCTAAGTCTTTTCTCCGGTTTTCCACTTTCCAAATCTATGGTATAGGGAAGAGGGGCTGACGGCAGAGTCAGTGCCCACGGATTGCGTCGGTCGGTGGGAAGGATGAAGAAATCCGCCACGGGATTACATATCGCCTCGAATGTTACCGAATGCCATGTGTATTTTGCACGCAGGGCATTGACGGGCATACGAATGTCATCGTAGTCCTGCGCAAGGAACTCGGTATAGTCGAACGGCGACACGCAGTCCGTAACGCGCAATGCGTCTGCCACTCCCCATACCACAATCTGCCGCCCCACCCGAAGGTCAAGGTTTCCTTTGGTGTATGCAAGATATGCCTCACGCAGTTCCAGTCCCGTGCGGTCTTTCAGTATGCCGTTGTAGGTGGCGTTCATGGAAACAAAAAGGGAAGCTGCTCCTTTTTCAAGTTTCACCTCTCCGCGCGCACGGGTTCTCGAAGCCATCCACTCGTTCCTGCCTCCTGTCCTGACGGCATGGTATGTGTCGAGGAAACCTCTTACCTGAACACGCAAGGCGTTGTCATCCGTTTCTTCCTCTTGCATATATTCCGCATCGGCAGAGTCATTCTCCACCGTCAGCGTATCAATCTGGGCAAATGCCTGTGCCGAGAACATCGGCACAAGCAACAGCGTCCATAATCGCAGTATTTTCATGATCAGAGTCCTTTTTCCAGTTTGGAGACAGTGAAGAGATTGGGCGCAATCTTGACGTTGAACCTCTGATTGTCCATCTTGATGATGGTCTTATGCCCCGTCTGTACATTCTCCATCTGCATGAGGTGCATCGTCCAGAATCCCTGTACCTTGTCAATATTTGAGATGGTAAGGCTGCGATGCAGTTTATTGAGCTTATCGTAGTAATCCGCCTTGATTGCCATCAGACAGTCCTGCCTGATCCATGTGATGCGCTTTGAGTATATTTCTCCCTTGTCCTTAGGCACGGACTGCACCACCCAGCATTTGTGTCCGCTTACCACTTCCTCACGCAGCAGCGTGTGTGTTTCCTCGTCCACGCTGCGTGTACTCATGTCGTCGTATGTAAAATCGCTGCCCATGAAGTAATCGGTCTTCGATGACTTTCCACTAATGCGCCTTGTCTTTTTCATGGCAGGGAGATAGAGCCATTTGTCGTCTGTCTTGCCGGGATTGTCATAGTCCCAAGTGAGAAATCCCGTGCCCTTCACGTCGCCGGGATAGGTGAAGAACATGATTTTCTTTGTGTCCTTACCTTCGTCCATTGCCCACGATTCAATTTTTCGCACACGCTTATGCCCACTTTTTTGAATAAGTGTCATTTCCACGGTGGCATAGCGTGTATCGCCATCGGCACGGTTCTTTACCTTTTGCATAATGTCTCTTCCGGTGAGACCAGCTGCTTGTGCAACACTCATTGTCATCAAGGCAATAAGGGATAAAATAAAATGTCTTGTTTTCATTTTCTTTATATTTTATGATTGAATATTTTAACCTTACTTGTTTGTTTGACTATTTGTTTTTGAACCTTTTTCCTTTCCGAACACCCGCAAATATTTGAAAAGTATCGGCGTGAGGAACAAGTCTGCCAACAATGCCGACACCATACCTGCTACAGCCAGCAAGCCCCAGTTTTTCGTCTGCGTGGCATCCGACGACATGAAGCCGGCAAATGTAGCCGAGATGATGACCGTTGACATCACGATGGCCAGTCCCTCCGTGCGGAAAGTCTTGCGGATAGCCATGTTATAGTCATTATAACGATTATGCGCCACATGGCAATGGTTGATGAAGTGGATGGTGTCATCGACGGCGATACCCAAAACCATAGGAATGAGCGAGGCCGTCATCATGTCGAGCGGATAGCCCAGCCAGCCCATCATTCCCCCCACGATAATGGCGGGGGCGATGTTGGGTATCATTCCCACCAGTCCCACTTTCCAACTTCTGAACAGGAGTATGAGTATCACGCCAATGACCAGCACCGAGAGCAGCATCGACCACATCTGTCCACGCTCCACATACTGCTGCATCACCGTAAACTGCGGTATATTGCCCACTACCGATACATGTGCGCCGGGGAAGAGCTTGCGTGCTTCGGTTTGGAGCAGATCCATTTCTTTTTCCGCCTCGTTGGAGTTGTAGCTCTTCAACTCGATTTGCAGGCGCAGCCGCTGATAGTCATAGTCCATCCAGTATTCCGACTCCGTACCTCCGGCATTCTCATAGAGCAGCAGGAGCTGAGCCACCATGTCGGCATTGTCGGGAATGCGATATTCTTTCAGATTGTTGCCGTTGAGCGTGCAGTTCATGTCTTTCACAATGTCCGTGACGGAATTGTGCCGCTTGGTCAGCGGATAGCTTTCCGTGATGGTTGCCAGTTGGTCGAGTTTTTTCAAGTTCTCGGGCTTCTTCGCGTCGTCGGCATGCGGCAGTGTAATCATCAGGTCGTAGGAGTACATGCTTCCTAATTCCGTGTCGCAGAGGTCGAGGAATTTCTTTACATATTCCACCTTCCGTCCCATAGTCTTCTCAATGTCGAATGCCGGCTCGATGGAGAACATGCCGATGCCGCAAAAAAGCGTGATGGCTACCGAGACAATGAATATCGGGCGGTGGCGACGCAGGACGAAACTACCAAACTGCTCAAACCGTCCGCCGACGTATCCTTCGAGACTCTTAGATACGTCTATGCTTGGCTTGCGGTCTTTTCCGAATGAGAGTATTACAGGGGTAACAATCAGACAGGTAATCAATACCGAAAGCAGGCACAGCGAGGTGTTCACGCCGATAGCCTGCATGGGGACTATCTTCATGGATAGGAAAGTCATCATAGCCGCTATGGTAGTCAATCCTGACAACAAAACACCCCATCCGGTCTCGCCTACAGCATCGGTGATGGAAGCCTTGCGCCTGCCCGTTTCCACAAACCGTGTCTTGAAGAAGTTGTACAGGTGAATGTTGTAGGCAATGGAACAGGCAAAGGCCAGTATGACCGCTATCATGGCGGTAGTCATATCTATATACAGTCCGGTCCAGCCTATCACACCAAAACTTATCAGAAGACCAAACACCGACGTGAGCAACGGGGCGATGACTCCCCGCAATGAACGGGTTACGACAATCATCACCACAATGGAAACAAGGAAAGCAATGAGGAACAGCCGCCCCATTTCATGTTTCAGATAAACCACTTTTTCGTAGCTCAGATAGGGCATTCCCGCAGCAGCAGGCGACAGTTCTGCGTATTTCGCCTTGCCGATGATGTGCCCGGCTTCCTTGCCCGTGAGCATATCCGGGGCAATATCGCTCGTCTTCTTCCACACGCTGTCCTCCGGGAAGGGACGCAGCTTCACCATGATCCATGTCATCGTGCCGTCCTTCGACACGAGTTTCTTTGAGAGATAGGGCTTGCTGTATGCCTTGCGTCTGATTTCTTTCAGTGAGGCTGCGTCCGAGGGAATATCGTCGGGCACAATCTGCTCGATGGTCATTCCCTCCTCGGTGCCGACGGTGAACTCAAGGTCGGTGAGCGAAGTCACCTTATCGGCATACGACAGGCTGTCCTTCAGCTCCTCGCTCAACTCACGGATAAGTGTCAGGCTGCGCTTGGAGAAGACGTCCTTGTTCTTCACTAATACCGCCACGTAGTAGTCGTTGCCGAAGATGGACTTGAACTCGTTTGTCTTGAGCAGCATCGGGTCATCGCTCACGAAATAGTCGTCGAACGATGTTTTCATGACGATGCGCTTTGTACCCACGAACGAGAAAGCGATAAGCAGGGCAAACAGCCCCATTACCAACAGTCGGTGGCGTAATATCCACACCGCCAACTGCCTGAATTTTCTGTTGATGTTTTCGATTTTCATTGCTATTTACTTTTCATTATTGTTTTCCTGTTGCAGTTTTACCATTCGTGCAAATTCTCCACCTTTAGCCATGAGGTCTTCAGGCGCACCTTGCTCGATGACCGTTCCGCCACCGAGCACCACGATGTGGTCGGCATTGCGCACGGTGCGCATGCGGTGGGCGATGATGATGACGGTCTTACCCTGTATCAGTTCGGAGATTCCTGCCTGAATCTTCGTCTCGTTCTCGGCATCAAGGCTGGCGGTAGCTTCGTCCAAGAGAATGACGGGAGCGTCTTTCAGAAGCGCACGGGCAATGGAGATACGCTGCCGCTCACCGCCAGAAAGGGTTTCGCCGTTCTCGCCGATAATGGTGTTGTATCCATTCGGCATACGGCTGATGAAATCATCACATTGTGCCAGCCGTGCCACACGCCGCACTTCCTCATCGGTGGCGTCACGCTTGCCGATGCGGATGTTGTCGGCGACAGAGGCGTTGAAGAGCAGCACGTCCTGAAACACCACGGCATAGTTGCGGAGCAGTGTCTCCGGGTCGATGTGGGCGATGTCGTTTCCGCCTAATAGAATCTTTCCGCCGTCAATGTCCCAGAAGCGTGCGGCGAGTTTGGCGGTGGTGCTCTTTCCGCCTCCCGACGGACCGACGAGTGCCGTCACTTCTCCCTGCTTTGCTGTAAAGGAAACATTGTGCAATACCTGTTTTTCGGTCTCGTAGGCAAAGCTCACATTGCGGAACTCGATGTCGTAATTGTCCATCGCCACATCCTTGTTTCCTTTCTGTTCCGGCATAGCCTCCATTTCTTTCATGCGATTGATGCGCACGTCGAGGAAAGCGAGGATGGCAAGATTGTTGCACACATCCTGAATGGGATTATAAACCATGGCTGAAATAAGGAGAAATGCCAGATAGACGAAAATAGACACGTCCCCATGCTGTAGCATCCATGCGCCTGCGACAATGACGGTGGGCATACCTAATTTCAGAAGCATGGCAGAGAGATTGACAAACGAACCTGCCACCAACTCACCATTGACCAATTCCTTCTCATAGGCTTTCAAACGGTTGTCAAAGCTGCGATTATATTCCGCTTCGCCATTGTACGACTTGATTTCTTGAATACACTCCAGCCCCTCCTGCACCTGTTCGGTTACGCTGCGCTTGACGCGGTAATTCTGCTTGAAAGATCTGTCCATCATACGTCTTGCTAAGAGCAGAGTTGCCAACGCCAGCGGCACCACCCAGAAAAGGGCGGCAGCCAGTCGCCAGTCATAGAAGAACAGGCTTACGGCAATGATAAGCATGCTCAGCACCGACGCGAACAATTGGGGAACAGCATGCGAGAAGATTTGCTCCAACGAGGTGCAGTCTTCCATAATGGTAGAAGTCAGGTCTGACAGGTTCCGCTCTCCGAAAAATGCTAACGGCAGGCGGCGCAGTTTCTCCGCAAGACCGATGCGACGCTGCGCGCTCTCGTTGTAAATGGTGGTATAGGTGCTGTCATACTGCCATCGGCTGATGAAGAACATCACGCACATCAGCACAACTGCCAACAACACGTAAAACCACAAGGTGTGCTGACCGATGCGGGAATCGGCTTCCAAGTATTCCATGAGGAACAGGAACAGATAGGATGGCGGCAACATCAGCGCAAGGTTGAGCAGCGTTGAGAAAGCTATCCCCCTCCGCAAGTCTTTTGCCCCTTTTTCCGAAAGGGCGAAACGGTTTTGAAAATATTTAATCATATGGGTATCTCCTTAGAATGTTTATAGTTTCCATGCCACTGCTTTCTGGTATTCGTTCCACATATTATAATAGTGTCCCCGCTTAGCCATCAGTTCCTTGTGCGTACCCTGTTCGGCAATCTGTCCATTGTCCACCACCACGATGCTGTCGGCATCCTGCACGGTGGTCAGGCGGTGGGCAATCATGAGGACGGTCTTCCCGTTGGTGAGGTGTGCCAGTGCCTTTCGGATGAGATGCTCGTTCTCCGGGTCGGCAAAGGCGGTAGCCTCATCGAGCACCACGATGGGCGCGTCTTTCAGAATGGCACGCGCGAGGACAATGCGCTGCTGTTCGCCACCGGAAAGATACGTGCCCTCCGCTCCGATGACGGTTTCCAAACCTCGGGGCAGACGGTCGATGATTTCACGGCTTTGCGAGAGGTCTATCGCCCGGTCTATCTGTTCTGCCGTTGCTTCGGGATTGCCGTAACGCAGGTTCTCTATTAGTGAAGTTTTGAACAGGCGGGTGTTCTGGAATACGAAAGACACGCTGCGCATCAGCTCCGACTTGTCCATCTGTCGGACATCCACTCCGCCGATGCTCACGCTGCCCTCACGCACGTCCCAGAAACGGGGAATGAGCCGTGCCATCGTTGTCTTTCCACTGCCGGAAGCTCCCACAAGCGCCACTGTCCGGCCTTCGGGAATGGTGAGATTGACGTGGCAGAGGGCATCCTTTTCTGTGCCTTCATATCTGAACGAGACATTTTCAAAGCGTATGTCGCAGGCTTGTAGCTTCCGGATATTGTCGCTTTCGGGTAGCGGGGAGGCATCGGTCAGTTTCTCCAATCTATCGACAGCCTCGTTTGCCAAGAAAAGATTCTGACTGAGATACATCATCTTCATCACATTGGTTGCGATGACCGGTGTAATGACAACAAAGAGAAAGAGGTCGGCAATGACCACCGCCACACTTCCCCCGTGCCCGATCAGGATGATGCCTACCGGCACGAGGAAGAAGGCAAAGGCATTGATGGCGACGGTATATGCCGACATCGGCGAACGCCACAACAGCGTGTACAGAATGACAAGGTCACGATAGCGGATGATGCTGTCGTGGAACCGCTTGAACGAGAAGACGGTCTGCTGGAAAACCTTCACCACCGGGATGCCACGTACATACTCCACAGCCTCACTGCTCATCTTCTCCTGTGCATCGAGATATTGCTTTTGGAAGTTGTTGTTCCTCGGATTCATCATATAGCCCATGATGCCGAAGGCACAGATGATTGGCAGCATGGCTGCCAAGCCCAATTGCCAATCGACCGTCAGCAGCAGCACGATGACGCCAACGGGGGCAACGATGCTCCCCGCCACATCGGGCAGGATGTGCGCCACGAAGGTGTGGGTCTGCGCTGAGTCCTCGTCAATGATTTTACGCATACGTCCTGTGTTCTGCGTATCGAAAAATCCCAGCGGTACGCGCATGAGCCGTTGCATTGCCCTGCGGCGCATGTTGGTCTCTACACGGAACGCGGCGAGATGTGAGAACATGAGCGCGGCAAAGTAGAGCAGCACGTTTGCCACCGACACGATGAAGGCGGCAAGGGCATAGTCCCATACGGGCGCGTCGGCAAGGCTGCCCTCTGCGGTGAGCAGCGCACGCACCACGAGCCACAAAAGAACGAACGGGACGAGCGAGAGCAGTCCGTTGATTGCCGACAGCCCGACGGAACAGGGCAGCAACCACTTGCGCCCTCCCATGTAAGCTCCTAATCGTTTGAGTGTTTTGAACATATCGTTATTGTATTTTGAATGTTATCCTATGGTTTCATCAGCTCTTTCCAGCCTGCCGTTCCAAAGGCGAAGTACTGCATGAGTGCTTGTTTGACTTCCTCCTCACTATATTCCTCGTGTTCCACCAATTCGCAAAAGAGAGTCGTCCAAGCCGAACTGGTGAGATGAATCAGAAATGGAGAGATGTTGGTGTTGATGTGTGGGTATCGTTCCTTCATCAGCCTGAGGTATTCCATACCGACCTTCATCTGGTGGTCAATGATTTTGTTCTTATATCCCTCCAACGAAGTTCCCTCGGCATTGAAGAGTAACAGCCGCAGTTCGGGGCGGAACTGCTTGACAAGAGTGAGCATCGCCATGATGTGATTGATTTGCTGTTGCCGCAAATCGAACACGTCGAGCGAGAGAAATTCCTCATCATTATGCGAGAGGATATAGCGGTCAAGCGCGGTCAGCAATGGTTGCAATACCGCACAAAACAGTGTATCCTTACTGTCAAAATAATGATACAGGTTTCCCACAGTCACGCCAGCCTTACGCGCCACGTTTCTAATGCACGTACGCTGCACACCATTTTTGATAAACTCTCTATGGGCAACTTGCAATATGCGTTGCTTTATGTCTGTCTTCAATGTCTGCATAATCAAATTTTAAGGAAAGAGAATATAATTCATTCATATCGCATGGGTAATCGGTGAGAATACGGTATCTTCAGAACTCCAGTTCCAGACCGATCATCACTTCCTCCGGAGCAAAGTGGATCCCAAAGCCGTCATTGCCGATTTCCCGCTCCTCACCTGTGAAATAGTTTTTCCGATAGCCCGCAAACCCCATGCGCATACAGAGGCACAGTCCTTTTGTCAGGTCCACGCATGCGCCCGGACGCAGTCCTATCTCGAAGCCGTGGTGCTTATCTGTTTTGTTCGGATCGGTTGGAGAGATGTAGTTGTAGCCGATGCCACCGTCTAAGTAGAGGTTGAACGGGCCTTTGTGAAGATAATAGTAGCGTGCGAAAGGCGAAATTTTAAGGGTGTGTGTCTTTTCGCGCTCATTATCGCCACGCTCGGAGTTGAAGGCATAACCCAACATGATGCCCGCGGCCCACGTTTCATTGAAGTGCCAGCCTATCTCGGGGCAGAACTGCAAAGTGGTGGCTTTGGTTTTCGTGTTGTTCCAATAAGTAACGGCACCGCCTATGAACAATCCCTCTTCATGATCGTCTTCTTGAAAAGCCGAAGTGTGTTGCTCTTGCGTCCGGCCGATGAGTGGAACGAGTGATAGGATAAATATAAATAGCTGTTTTTTCATTATCAAAAAGTTTATTGATAGCTATAAGAAAAGTGAACGCCATTCAATCTGACAGGTTAAAAAACGCACTTATCATTTTGATATAATGCGTTTTTTATTTGTAGAATGAACGTTCGGAATGATTTATTCTTTATTATTCCATTTCCACGCTTCATAAGCGAGCGCAATGCTCACTATGACCAGCATAGGATGGATAAAGAGCTGCGGAAGCTCAAAGCTGAATATCAGTTCCGTGCTATGTACCGTACAGAACAGGGCTGTGAAGGCGGCGAGACAGAGATGTACCGTCTTATGCCAGCGCTTGCGGGCATAGAGCGAAAGGAGCAATCCTGTCATTGGTATCGTGAGTGAAACAACGGCCATCAATACGAGCATTGACATCGGTGCTACACCATCGTTATAAACGGCAATGTTGGCATTCCAGAAAAGAGGTATCATGTCAGTCAGAGAATGCGCGGACATGCCTGCGACTATGGCAACCCATAGAATTGAAATTTTAAGATTCTTTTTCATCCTTATATGTTTTTAATTTTGAATGTTTAATTACCGGACGAATCCGGCAGGTTTCCTAATGAAGTGCTGTTCAAAGCGGGACAGCGCTTTTTCTTTTCGAGAAGCATTGTCCCGGTGTGGGACAGCGCTTATTCTTTCATTTAAGAGAATGTGCCAACTTTTTTGATACACGCTCAACTCGTTTAGTCGAGTGAAATCACTTTATAGGCACCACTTGGCGTCTTCACGCTTGGTTGCGTGGAACCCTTCCCTGTTGCCATATCGTAACGATAGAATCCTATGCCGTTGTCGGTATGTTCACCGAAATAAATGGAGCTTTCCACCTTGATGATGGCATTGGCAGCCCAGCCGCATGACGCTGGAAGAGGAAGTATACGACCTGTTTTCTTGTTTACGTCAATCTCGTAAGGGACATAACATTTGTTGACGATATAAGTCTGATCGTTGGGATCCTTTACGAGTGAAGGTTTATAGAGGAACGTGTAGATTTTTCCATTGCCGCCATAGGTCATGTACATACCGTAGGAGCCAACTTCCGCGCCTTCGGTTGTTTGCAGGCTCATATAGAAGTCCTTGTCAAAATCCGTTTCTCCCTTCTTGATGCGCAGCAGTCCGTCTTTGTACCCCTTGCCGGGCATAAACTGACACATCATTGCCGCACGAGGTCCCGTGTTGAAATAGATGTTACCGGCTTCATCCATAACAGGCGATGTATGTCCGACCATACCGAGGCTCGTTGCACGGTCATCCTTTATAACCTTTTCTACCTTATCGGTAGCTACGTCAATGACAGCTACTTGAGCAGGCGTCGCAAGAATTTCCTTCATAGACTTTGCTTGGTTGAGAGGGAGGAACAGCTTGCCGTCACGCACAATGCCATTGCCTCCGTCCGGATCTTTATCACCCTCTGCATAGGGAGACAGGTCTATTTCCTTCGTTACGCTCATTGTGCTCGGATTGAACACGATAAGTTGTCCGCGGCTTGCACATGTGACAGCATAAGCTTTGGTATCATTCGCAAATATGATTTCAACCACATTGGGTGAACCCGGGAAGGAAAGTGAACCCACAGGATGAGAAGACAGTTGTCCATTTGCGTTTACTTCGTATTTGTGGAGAGTTTGCTCGCCACCATAACCATACATCGAGCCGGACTGAAGATAAACATACTTTCCAAGTTTCTCCATGAAGAGGTGTCCTGTGGGAAGCGTTATGGCCTTGTCGTAAGACACGGACGTACCCTCGTTGAAATTCTCGAAGCTGGTGATGAAGAAGCTGTTGTCTGATTGTGCAGACATTAGGAAATGATGCTTCTTTTCAGACTGTGGATGGTCGTCATTGTTTTCTGAACAAGATGACACTGTTGTTGCAAACAGCAGGGTAAGACAAGGCAGTACCCAAAAGATTTTTTTTGCTTTCATGCTTTTTACTTATGTTTATATTTAGTTAATAATATATTTTATCTTCAAGTGAAATGTGCGCCTTTCCATCGGATAGCGAAATTCTGCCCAGTTTTCACGGTTGAGTAGGTTCCGTATCTCAAAGCTAAGCTGACAATGTTTGTTGAAAGAATGATGAACGGCGACATCCCAACTGTATCTTGCCGGTATAAGCATAGTGTTATTGTTACTTGCTTCCCAGTTGTAGCTGAATTCTTTGGTAAATCCGAACGTAGAGGCAATGGCAGAGGAGGAATGTTTACTCAGCAAACCGTCTTTGTGCAAGCGTAGTCCGACGTTGCCAAACAGATAAGGCATATTGGGGATTCGGTAGCGGTAGTGAAAATTCTCTCCACCGCCTACGGCTTCCTTTCTCATGTCGCGGGCATCCTGCCACGTGATATTCCCCTGTATATCCAGCCAGCGGTTCAGTTTGCTGTCCATGTCCATGTCTATACCCATCACCCGAACCTTACCGATATTGTCGTATGCCATGTTCATGGAGCTATACATCAGTTTTATCATGTCTTTTGCGCTCATGTAGAATGTATTCAGTCCAATCCGCACTTGTGGATAATGTCCGGCATTGCTAAGCCATATCGCGCCTGCGTTAATGTTAAAGCTACGCTCCGGACGAAGTTTCTCTGAAGGGAGGAGCAATACTCCGTCACCAAACAGCTCATCGGCTATGGGCATTCTCACGGTTGATTGCACTGAGGCTTTCAGTGTCAGTGCATTATTGGGGAGAAGATGAAATGCCATTGCCTCGCTCCAGCCAATCATTGTGCTGTGGTTGGTCGATGTTTTAAGCTTGTCTTGCAACATGATTGCTTCGGCAAACGGAAGGACTTCCGAGTGGTGATTAAAAAGTTTTACTCCTATTTCGTTGGTAAATTTACCACTGTTTAGATTCAATTTATGAGACAATCCGGATACTATGGCGTGTACCGTACTTGGGTATCCGCTTGTAGGCAGACGCGAGTATTGGTCGGCAAGTTCGTCTTTTGGCATCTTCCGACCATATCGGTAATTGGTGTTCCATGTGATAAGTTGATTGCCACCAATCTTATAAGTCAGGTTGAGCAATTCACGAATGGTAGTATGCCTGTCATGTGAATCGTTTGGAACAGAGCCAATCTCTCCGCGTCCTGAACCGCTTGGGAATCTGTTACCTATGAAATCGTAACAATAATGCGAAGTATCTACTTGATTGACGAGACTAAGGGCAACAATGGAGTGTAGTTGTGCAGAGAGTTTACCTTTTAAGAAACTTTTTGCAAGGCTTAGTGCCACATTTGCAGAACGTGTCCGCGTAAAGGCATGCTGAATATTATTTTGCACGTTCATCAATCCTCCTTGTATCTCTTTGCGATAGTAGTCGGCACTCAATGTGATGTCAAATCGGTCGAACCATAATTGTTGGCTGCTCACACCCACGTTGAAACCTCCATGTGTGTACTCATCATGGTCACGGTGGATGATACGTCCCAATTCAAAAGGAGAAGAAAAACTATAATTGTTTTTAGCATAGTTCATCGTGGCACCGGCATGGAAAGCTGTCGAGGTCTTGCCAATATATTGCTTCAGTTGCAGACTGCCGATATATGTATTGTATGATGCTACCTCAAATGCCGTTTCCAAATGATTTTTGTTGAAGTCTTTCAGTCGGATGTTCACGGCGCCACCTAATCCGTCACCTCCCAGCCATGCCGGGATGATGCCTTTGTATATCTCCACTTCATCTACCATATCAAGAGGTATGCTGCTGAGTTGAAATTCATCGGAATTTCCCATAGGCATACCATTGATAAAGATACCGACACGCTTACCGTCCATCCCTTGTACGATGATACGTGAAGCATTACCCAGTCCGCCTTGTTGAGCCACTTTGATACCTGCAGCATTGTCAAGAATTTCGTTTAAGGTTGCAGTCTTGTATTTAAGAGACTGACTGTCGATAATGGTGACTGCAGATGGAACTTCACGATGCTTTTGCGCCTTGCTTTTTCCCAACACTACGACATCAGATAAGATATTGTTTAATGGCTGCAATTCCACATTACAGCAAATGCTGTCATTGATGTATGATTTTTTATTGAGTAGTATGTTACGGCTTTTATATCCTACATATTGAACTATGATCCGCTTGCTGCTTTTTGAAGGAAGTTCCATTCTAAACACACCTGCATGATTTGAAATTGTGCCGATATTAGAGTTTTCTAAAATAATAGAAGCTCCATCTAACGGCAGGTGAGTTTGCTCATCCGTAATTTGCCCATAAACGATTTTTTGAGCTAACATATTCTGCCATGTGAATGAGAAAATTAGCACCAATAAGAAGTTGTGAAAAATATTTTTATTACTCATGATTACTATTTAAAGTCCATTATTCTTTTGCAAAAAGTACTTGTTCTATTCTTTTTCTCAAAAATGAACAATAGTTAGTTTTGTTCACAAAAAAAGCGCACCATTCTATGATGAATGATGCGCTTCTATGCTGTTTCAATTCAGAAACTCTTTGTATATGATATTTATCCTTTGTCATAAACTTTTTTTAGATGTTGCAAAGTTAGAAATAATGACATTTCTCCACAATACCCAAAAATAGTGATTTCTTATAAAACGCATTATTCAATAATGGGAGATTTCCTTTCTTTTCTCACGAGTTCCCTCCTTTTCTTTAATTCAAAATCTATAATATTATTGCTTTAATTTTGCTGTTCGATAATGATTTATTCATCTTAAAAACAATGATTTATGGAATCAAACAACAATGACAACTATGTGCTGGTATTGGAAGACCGCACGGAAGTGAAGAATGCTAACGAAATGGGAAAACTCTCCGTGGTTTCAGGTATTGACGACAAAGGAAAGCTCCAAACAACCGAAGCCAAGGACGTGCATCAGGCAGCCTTTTTGAAATTCAACAACAAAGACGGCTTGTTGAAGAACTTCATGACCAATTTCCTCAAGCAGTTTAACGAACCATCCCGTTTCGGACTCTACAAGGTAGTGGCTAACAATGTGGAGCAAGGTGTAGCATCACTCCATACCATGCTGCAGAACCGCGAGAAGCCGGAGAACAAGCAGCAGTTGGCTGACAGTCAGGTGCGCTTTGACGACTTCCTGCCCAAGCAGAAGAATGCCACTGCCATTGACGAGTCAAAGATTGACTGGAAGCAGCTCGACAACCTTGGACTTACCCGTGAGCGGCTGGAGCAGAGCGGAGAGTTGGCCAAAATGCTCAACTGGCAGAAGAGTAATCTCGTAACCATTGCCATCCCTATGGGTGATACCACCATCTACACCGATGCCCGTTTGGCATTCCGTACCGATGGCGAGGGTAATATCGGCTTGGCAGTTCATCCACTCCGCAAAGAGCCACAGCTCGACTTCCCCTATATGGGACACAAGTTCTCTCCCAACGAGAAAGAACAACTCCTTACCACGGGCAATCTTGGCAAGACCATTGAGATTACACCCAAGAATGGTGAGCCATTTGCCGCATACGTTTCCATTGACCCACAGACCAATGAGCTTATTGCTCTGCGTGCCGACCGTGTGAACATCCCCAAAGAAATCAAGGGTGTTACGCTTACCGATGCACAGTACAAAGACCTTGTAGAGGGCAAAGCCGTGAAAGTGGAAGGAATGACTGCCAAGAGTGGTAAGCCCTTCAATGCTACCCTGCAAGTCAATGCCGAAAAGAAAGGCATTGAGTTCATCTTCGAGAACAAGCAGGGCTTGAAGGAACGGCAGCAGCACTCTCAGCAACAAGGCGCACCACGCAAACTCTGCGGGTTGGAACTCTCCGACAAGCAGCGTGAGGCATTGGACAGTGGTCGCACGCTTTATCTGAAGAATATGATGGACAAGGAAGGGCAACCCTTCAATGCCTATGTCAAGATGGACAAGGAACAGAACCGCCCGCGTTTCTACAAGTGGAATCCTGACAAGAAGCAGGAGACCGGCAAGGAAAAGGTAGTAGCCGTAGCCGAAGAACACAAGACACAGGTTGCCGTGAATAACGACGGCAAGACCAATGAATCCACCAAGAACGTGAACGAGCCGTTAAAGTCTGGGCAGACACAGCCCACTGCCGTCCAAAAGCAGAAACTGGAGGAGAAGAAACAACAGCGTCGCGGACGTAAGATGTAACCCCTAACCCCAACCCAACTATGATTACTTGCATTATTGCCGAGAAGCCCTCGGTAGCCAGAGATATAGCCCGTATAGTAGGAGCTAATACCAGACTAGACGGATATTTGGCTTCCACTCCGTCCGCCGATTTTCAATTGGAAGGTAACGGTTATGTGGTTACATGGGCGATGGGACATCTCATCACCCTTGCCATGCCCGAAGCCTACGGTTTTGCAGCCTATAAAGCCGAAGACCTGCCCATTCGTCCCAATCCTTTCCAGCTTATCGTGCGACAAGTTCATAAGGATAAGGAGTACACGTCAGACCCCGCAGCACTCAAACAACTCAAAGCTATCCGTGAGTGCTTCGACAGAGCCGACCGCATCATCGTAGCCACCGATGCCGGGCGTGAAGGTGAACTCATCTTCCGCTATATCTATCACCATTTGAACTGCCATAAGCCCTTTGACAGACTTTGGATATCCTCGCTCACGGACAAAGCCATCCGTGAGGGGCTTGCTCATCTCAAGGCAGGAAGTACGTATGATAATCTCTATCATTCTGCCAAGGCAAGAAGCGAAGCCGACTGGCTTGTAGGCATCAATGCCAGCCGTGCCCTGTCCATCGCTCGCAACGGCGGTTACTCTTTGGGACGGGTACAGACCCCGACACTCGCTATGGTCTGCCGTCGGTATATAGAAAATCGTGATTTTTCTTCCGTCCCTTTTTGGAAACTCTCCGTAGCTGCAGAGAAAGAGGGCATATCGCTGAAAGCCGTGAGCAGTAGTGCATTCGAGAGTGAAGCCGATGCACAGTCCGCTCTCGCTTTGCTTCGCGAACAGAGCAGGCTTACCGTGACTTCGGTCGCAAGAAAGGTGGGACATACGTCTCCCCCCCTCTTGTACGACCTTACCACCCTACAAAAGGAAGCCAACCGAAAGCACGGCTTTTCAGCAGATAAAACCCTCTCAATAGCTCAGAGCCTCTATGAGAAGAAGATCACGACCTATCCCCGCACCGGCAGTCGATACATCAGTGATGACGTTTTCGAGGAAGTACCCGCCTTGCTCGGCAAGATAGGACAAGGATTATCTTTCCCACTTAACCGCCACTCTGTGGACAACGACAAGGTAACCGACCACCACGCCATCATCCCTACGGGTGAAACTCCATCGGGACTATCGGCAGACGAAACGACCATCTACCAAATGGTAGTCCATCGTTTCATCGAAGCCTTTTCTCCCGATTCAGAGGAGGAGCGTATGCAGGTGGAACTGACCGACGGTACTAACACTTTCATTTGGAAGGCGTGTAGAAGTATCTCCTTGGGCTGGAAAGCCGTGCAGCAAGGAATTGGCACGAACGATGAAAAAGGCAAGGAGGATGAAGAACAAACCTTATCCGTATTGCCCAATTTGACAGAAAACGAGCTATTACCACTGCTTTCTTCAGAGATTACCGAGCACAAGACCAAGCCAAAATCACTCTATACAGAAGCCACTTTGCTTTCCGCTATGGAAAACGCCGGTAAGGAAGTTTCAGATGCAGAAAGCAAAAAAGCAATGGCAGAATGTGGCATCGGCACACCTGCCACCCGAGCCAACATCATCGAGACACTTATCCTGCGAGACTATATCCGAAGAGAAAAGAAAACGGTAGTCCCGACAGAGAAAGGCTTGGCAGTCTATGAGATTGTCAAGGACAAACGAATTGCCAATGCAGAGATGACAGGCTCGTGGGAACTGACCCTTGCCGCCATCGAAGCAGGACAGATGCCGCCCGAGAAATTCGCGCAAGGCATCAACTCCTACGTGGAGACTATTTGCGAGGAACTCCTTGCCCTTGCTCCACCGGTGCAGAAATCCTATCCAACCTACCGCTGTCCTAAATGTGGCAACGAAAGTGTGGGCATCTATGCCAAGATTGCCAAATGCAGGCACGAAGGCTGCGACTTCCACATCTTCCGTGAAATCTGCGGCACGTTCCTTTCTGAAGATAATATCCGTGATTTGATAACCACCGGGCGAACACCCATCCTTAAAGGCTTGACGAGCAAGGCAGGCAAGAAGTTCAACGCACGCCTTGTTCTGGGTGAAGACCATACCACCTCCTTTGAGTTTGAAGGCAAGAAAGGAAAAGCACGAGGGAGATAGTTATCACAGACTCGGAGCTAAAATAAATTAGTTGGGAGGTAGAAAAAATTATCTTCCGACTAATTTTTCCTCTCCATATTAAAACAGAACAACTATGGCATACAATAAGAAAGCAGTCTTGGAGGGCAATACGGAAGCCATCCGTGTAATCCTCCGATTAGAGAAAGAACGCCGTGAAGCCACCGAAGCCGAGAAAGTCCTGCTCAGAGGTTATCAAGGTTTCGGTGGTCTGAAATGCGTCTTGAACCGTTGTGATAATCCCGATGACCTCCGCTATTGGAGTGCATCGGAGCAAAATCTGTTCGCGCCTACCCAAAGGCTCAAACAGATGATTTACCGTGATGCCGTCGATACCAACACAGCCAAACGCTATTGGGAGAGCATCAAGGCAAGCGTACTGACTTCCTTCTATACCGACACCCGTATCGTCTCCGCCATTGCCGATGCCCTAAGTGCCACCGACGTGCAAGTAAGACAATGCTTGGACCCTTCCGCAGGTATGGGAGCCTTTACCGAAACCTTTGCCAAAAGTGCTGGTATGGTCGATGCTATGGAAAAAGACATGCTGACGGCACGCATCACACAAGCCCTTCATCCTTACGGCAAGGACAATATCTTTGTTCGGCAAGAACCCTTTGAAGCCATTGGTGAATTGGAAGAGAAGGACAAGTACGACCTTATTACCAGCAACATCCCCTTTGGCGACTTTATGGTCTATGACCGTAGTTATAGCAAGGGAGAGAATATCCTTAAACGGGAATCCACCCGAACCATCCACAATTATTTCTTTGTGAAAGGGCTGGACACTATCAAAGAGGGCGGACTTCTTGCTTTCATTACCTCGCAGGGCGTATTGGACAGCCCTAAAAATGAAGCCATCCGCCGTTACCTCATGCAGAATAGCCGGCTTATCTCCGCCATCCGCCTGCCTTCGGGTATGTTCTCCGAGAATGCGGGTACGGATGTGGGTAGCGACCTCATTGTCCTGCAAAAGCAGTCGGGCAAGGAAATTGGTGAGGGCATCGAACAGCAATTTGTCAAGACCGCCTCTGTTCCCAAAGGCGATGGTTTTTCTATTGCGTTCAATCATAACTCCCTCTTCGAGGGCGAATGGAAGGATATTTCCCACCGCACAATTGCCACAGACCGCACGATGGGTACGGACCCTTACGGCAAGCCTGCCTGGGAATATACGTTTGACGGCGGTATCGAGGATATGGCTGACAGCCTGCGTACTCAACTCTCTTTGGAAGTGGAGCAGCGTTTTGATCGTAAACTCTATGAAACAGGCATACCCATGACTGAGGAGGAATGGCAGGTACATGTGGACAAGATGGTGCAGAAAGTGCAAGAAAGCATAAAAAATGAAGAAACACCTCAGAAACAGGAAACTAAGGATAAGGAAGAAGATAATGCCTATAATCTGATGCCTGATAGCATCAAAAAACAGCTTCCCAAACTCTATAGGACAGAAAAAGAACTCATTGGCGATAGAATAGCCTACGCTCGCTACTTTTTCCCAATGGGGGCTTACACGGCTTATCTATTGGAGTACGACCCCAAGGAGCGCATCGGCTTCGGTGCTGTTACGATGGGCTACGGCTGGGAATTGGGTACAATGTCGCTTGATGAAATGGAGGAAGTAAAGGTCAGAGGCTTGGGAATTGAGCGGGACTTATACTTCAAGCCCACAAAATTGCACGAGATTGCGGAGCTGGAAGAGATTGTCAGAGGACAATACACCAAAGAACCCATCATTGAGCAAGGCAAGGAAGAAAGAAGTCAGGAAGTTCTGAGGCTAGTACAAGAAGAAACTCAGCCCCAAGAGAAGGTCGGAGAAGGTAATAAGATAGTGGGAGATGAAGCAAGAGACGAATCAGAGACAAAAGAAGAAGCACAAGCAACACAGGTACTTCCAACAATAGAGCCAGAAACCGAACCTGCTCCCGAAGGTGTCCCCGTAATTACCCTTCAAAGACAATACGAACAGGAAATCCGTGAAATTCGCACGGACGTGGAAGCCCCAAGAGAGATGAACGGTCAGACGGTATTCTTTGATGAAGACCATCATCCGATTATGGATAGCACCATCGAGACAGAAACAACGGATCAACTCTTGTTTGCCCCGGAGGAGTATAGTCTTTGGACACAAGACGTAGCCCGTGTAAATAATGAAATCAAGGAGGCTGCTCAACAAAAGAAGGTTAGCGATAACCAACCACTTAGCAGACAACCCAAACCGGCAAGAAGCACGCCAAGCAGTCCCCGCAGAAGCAAGAAAACTGCATCGGCTCCCGTCAGAGAGCCCTCACTCTTTGACTTTATGGAGGAAGCCGAGCCTCGCAGGCCACAGCCCATTGCAGAGGTCAAGAAAGAGTTTGACGCTTCACCGCGTCCCTTTCTCTCATCGCCCGACTCTCATCTGAGGGACGGCTCTATTGTCGTGCAGAAAGGACAGGTCGGTTTTCTCTCCGACTTGAAACGGCATCCCACCTTCAATCCGATGGACTTGCCTTTTGCCCAGCTCTCACGACTGAAAGCATACATTGAGATTAGGGAGAGTTATCACCGACTCTATGATTATGAGGCGAACAACCAAGCGGAGGACAAGGAAGAGCGTGAGAAACTCAACCGGCTTTATGACGGTTATGTAGGTCGTTGGGGGTGCTTCAACCAGAAGGCAAACGCCGATGTCATCAAGATGGATGCCACCGGAGTGGAAATGCTGTTCTTGGAACGCTCCGAGAACGGCAAGTACATCAAGGCGGATATCTTCGACCATCCAACGGCTTTTTCCACTACCGAACTTTCCATTGCTGCAGACCCGATGGAGGCATTGGGCGCATCACTCAACAAATACGGCACGGTGGAACTTGACTATATGAGTTCCCTGCTTCCCGATATGGAAGAGAGTGATATGCTTTCCGCCTTGGAAGGACGCATCTTTTACAATCCCGAAGAGGACAGCTATGAGGTTGCCGACAAGTTCGTTTCAGGCAACGTGATTGAAAAGGCGGAGCGTATCGAGTCGTGGCTCTTGGATCATCCGGAGCATGAAGAAGCGAAACAGAGCCTGACAGCCCTGCGTGCCGCCACGCCTACGCCCATTCCCTTTGCTGATTTGGACTTCAATCTCGGTGAACGCTGGATACCAGCCAAAGTATATGGCAAGTTCGCCTCGGAGTTCTTCGAGACGGACATCAATGTGTCCTACCATTCCAATATGGACGAGTATTCCCTTGTCTGCGACAGAAAGAATGCCAATATCTGGCACAAGTATGCCGTGCAGGGAGAATTTCGCCGTTATGACGGCATTAACCTGCTGAAGCACGCTCTACACAATACCATTCCCGACATCAATAAGAGTAAGGAGGTGACGGATAAAATTACGGGAGAAACCAAAACCATTAAAGTGCGGGACGGGCACGCCATACAGATGGCAAATGCCAAGATTGAGGAAATCAGACAAGGCTTTGTAGATTGGCTCGGACGGACACCTGACACGTTCAAAGAGCAGCTCTCTGACCGTTACAATCGTCTTTTCAACTGCTTTGTGCGTCCCAATTTTGACGGTACGCACCAGTCGTTTCCCGACCTTGACCTTAAAAGATTGGGCATACCAGACCTTTATAAGAGTCAGAAAGATGCCGTATGGATGCTGAAGACCAATGGAGGTGGTATCTGCGACCACGAGGTGGGTGCGGGCAAGACGCTTATCATGTGTACGGCTGCCTACGAGATGAAGCGGTTGGGATTAGCCAACAAGCCGATGATTATCGGACTGAAGGCAAATGTATTCGATATTGCTGATACTTTTCGCAAGGCTTATCCCAATGCCAAGATTCTCTATCCGGGCAAGAACGACTTTAACAAGCAGAACCGCCAGCGTATCTTTAATGACATCAAGAACAACGATTGGGACTGTATTATCTTAACGCATGAGCAGTTCGGTATGATTCCGCAAGCCTTGGAGATACAGGAGGCAATCTTACAGAAAGAGAAAGACTCGGTAGAAGAAAACCTTGAAGTGCTCCGTATGCAGGGAGCGGACATATCCCGTGCCATGCTCAAAGGATTGGAGAAACGAAAGCAGACCTTGGAAGCCAAGTTACAAGGCATTCAAGACAGCATAGCCGAGCGCAAGGACGATGCCGTAGATTTCAAGATGATGGGCATTGACCACCTATTTGTAGATGAAAGTCATCAATTCAAGAACCTAATGTTCAACACTCGCCACGATAGGGTATCAGGCTTGGGCAATCCTGACGGCTCACAGCGTGCGCTTAATATGCTCTTTGCCATTCGCACCATACAGGAGCGGTCGGGCAAGGACTTGGGAGCAACATTCCTTTCGGGAACTACTATTTCCAATAGTCTGACTGAACTTTATCTTTTGTTCAAATACTTGCGCCCGCAAGCCTTGGAAAAGCAGGGCATCAACAGTTTTGACGCATGGGCTGCGGTCTTTGCCAAGAAGTCCACCGACTATGAGTTTTCCATTACGAATGAGATTATTCAGAAGGAACGCTTCAGAACATTCATCAAAGTGCCTGAGCTGGCTTCGTTCTATGCGGAAGTATGGGAGTTGGAAGCAAGAAAAGGAGAAGAATGCGTATCTGATTGAAATAGAGGATATATTGCCTGCTTACTCATTGAGTTGCATCAATAGAAATAGGCTAAGAAAGGAGTGAAAAAGCAAGAGTTCAGTTACCAAATAGTTCGAGAAACGATGAAAGGAAAAGAACGACTAAAAGTGGTAACTAAAACGGTGTTTTCTCTTTCATTATCAATGTTTTGCATCACTCAAAGTTCCTCTAAGAAGTGTAATTTTGCAAGCAAAAAAACAATGGAAAAAGAAAAAATCAAGCTGCTTTTCTACCTCAAGAGAGGTACGCAGGACAAAAACGGGAAAAGTCCCATCATGGGACGCATCAGTATCGGTCGCTCAATGGTTCAGTTCAGTTGCAAATGTGCCTGTACACCAAAACTTTGGGATAGTCGCAAACAAAGACTGGTAGGCAAGAGTGCAGAAGCCGTATCAGTAAACAACGAACTTGACCGACTGCAAGTAAGCGTCCATCAAGTTTACGAATCGCTTTTGGGCAAGTTGAACAACACTGTTACGGCAGAGCAGATAAGGGAACTTGTATTCGGGTTAAACAGCAAGTCGCAGGGACTGCTTCATCATACGGACGAGTATATCAACCGCTTCCGTGATCGGGTGGGTATAGACCGCAGTGAAAGAAGACTGAAATGTCTGCTGCTCTTCCGTAAGCATCTGGCAAAATTTCTCAGACATCGCTACCATGTGGACGATATTCCCGTGCAAAAAGCCGATACTGCCCTTATCAAAGACTTGGAGGAGTATTTTGCCAAAGAAAAGGGTTTTAAACTCAACACTTCGGCTGGTTATCTTACTATGCTAGCATCCCTACTCAAGGACCTGCACAAACGGCACATCATAGACATCTATCCTTTCATCGCTCACTCTATCCGCTGGGACGTGGGTACACCCCGATACATCACAAGGGAGGAAGTAAACAGAATAGCAGCATTAAGCGATAACGAACTGCAAGGCTATGAGCAGGTGTCGAGGGATATGTTTCTCTTTTCGTGCTATACCGGTCTTTCCTATACGGATGTGTACCACCTCACGGCAGAGCATATCATCCATGAGTCTGGTATGAATTGGATACGAAAGCCGAGAATAAAGACAGGCAATATATGCCACATACCGCTACTGCCCGAAGCATCTGCCATCATCGAGCGGTACAGGGGTATCCATACAAGGGCGTTCCGTCACGAACCGCCCAAAGGGTATCTGCTGCCCATACCGGGCTGCGATACGGTGAACATACACCTCAAAAAGATAGCACGGCTTTGCGGTATTCAGAAAACACTGACTTTTCACATGGCAAGGCATACCTTCGCATCGCAGATGACACTCTCTGAAGGCGTGTCTATCGAAAGCGTATCGAAAATGCTCGGACACAGCCAAATAAAGACCACACAGGTGTATGCAGAGACTTCTCCAGAGCGTGTCTTTCGGGATGTGGAGAAGATTCTCCCTCTCATCGCACAATATCGTTTAATCAACTAAAAGTCCAAGAACAATGAAAAGTACATTTTCAATTCTATTCTATATAGATAGAAGCAAGACAAGCGAAAGGAATGAATGCATTATCCGCTGCCGTATCACCTGCAATGGTGCGTCTGCTTCATTCTCAACAGGATTGTACACCTCTCCCGATGATTGGCAATCAAAGATAGGACGTATAAAAGTGGCAGCTAACAGAGCGAATGCCGTCAATCATCAACTGGACTCAATAGATAAACGACTTCACGCACTCTATGAACATACGTTAAGGGAAGAGAACTACATCACGGCAGAATACCTCAAAGAGCAGTATCTGCATCAAAATAAGCCCACACCGACACTCATAGAGCTTTACCAAGCTGTCTGCGAAAGTAAGGAGGAATTGCAGGGCAAGACTATAGGAAAGGCTACCGTCAGGGCTTTTAGGGGCAGCAGGAAGAGCTTTGTACAATTTCTGAAAACAAGGGGAAATGAGGACTGTCTTCCCAAAGAAGCCGACAAGGACCTAATAGAAAGCTACCGTCTGTTCATGCTTAGGGACTTAGGAAACAAGGAAAGCACCGTCTCCAACCGTCTGCGCCATCTGCATCAGGTTATTAGAAAGGCACAGCAGGAGCGGTATATCCATGCAGACCCTTTTGAACTGATAGACATTGAAACGCCCACCTACGAGCGCAATGCCCTCACTTCTGACGATTTACACAAACTTCTCTCATATCGTCCTCACCGCTCGGTGGACAACCATTGCAGGCTCATCTTCCTCTTGGGCTGTTTCACGGGGTTAGCTTTTTCTGATTTAAAGAAACTCCGAATGGACGATGTTTACACACTTGACGATAGGCGCAGGTACATATCGCTCTGTCGCACAAAAACTCAGAACAGAAGCATTGTTCCTTTATTGCCCATTGCCGAAGAGATACTCACCATTGTCAGCGATGGACAAAAGGAGGGTTTGCTCTTTCGTGAGTTCCCCACGAATAGCCATTTCAACCGCAAGATAAGGGACATCATCATCAAGGCAGGACTCCCATCTCATACCGAAGCCACCTCGCACACGGCACGACATACCTTTGCCACGACCATCTGTTTGGAGAACGGCTTGCCGATAGAAACCGTCAGTAGGATGCTCGGACACCGCTTCATTTCCACCACTGAACTCTATGCAAAGGTCAGCAAGAGCAAGATTGCACGTGAAATGCAGCCACTCATGGGTAGCAACACCACAAGGCAACTGCGAAAGGCCCTGCGTGTCTGTCCGCCAAGAAAGCCAAGAATATGATAAAATGATTTTTCTTAGACCGTTAAACAACCATCATTAAGTATCAACACTGAATAAGGACAAAATGAAAAAGAACAAAAAGCTGGAACTTTCTTACTTTCGATTGAAATTAAAAAGTTACATGAGTGAGCATCACCCCGAAAGATTGCAAGATACGGAGTTTATCACCACACGGGCAGACATGGCTCTCGCTGCTTACTGCGATGCCGTGGCGCAAGGCTTCACGCACCCCGAAGCGGAAAGTATGGCAAGCGAGGTTTTGTATCAAGGCTTGCACTTTTCCAAGTATGATACGCTTGTATCCGTGTTGGAGAACGAGTTTGAGAGGGAACTGCCTGCTCCGCTCCCCGATAAGCTTGCACCCATATTGTTGTCGAACAAGGCTGTTCAAGCCACATTCGACAAGTTTGGTTTGACGGACATATTTGCCGCAAGCGAACAATACGACCGTCTTTACACCGAACTCACAGGCACGATAGTGCTACTCATTGAGAGCAATAATCTGCCAACGGTCAGACTGACGGAGGAAGCAAGCCCGAAGGCGTTGTAAGCAAAGGCGCACGCAAAGTCCCTGATGCCGTTTCTTATCGTGCAAAGGTACAACGGCAGCCAATCTGCCCTGACAAGGTCAAGTCCTGCGGATGGAGAGAAGAATCTCCACCGCAGGATTTTTCTTTTCAAGTTGGTATTGCCATTTTCAATATTCGTGCGGTCGTATTCATCTCTCCCAACCTTGCAGGGCTGGACTGCCGTAGAGAGTATAGGCACGACAAGAATACGGCATACTCAGGCTCTTTGGACGCAAGGCGTAACAACCAACAACAGATAGGACTGACGATAATACGGACAATCTGTTGTTTGTACAATTTGTTGTCATGACTATCTGTTGTCAAAACTATATATCGTCAAAATAATCTATCGATAAAACTATCTATCGATAGTTCTACATATCGATTTGTCGAACTATCGAACTGTCGAGAGAATAATTGCTATGTGATAAAAGGAAAGAACCGGCACCTCTTCTCATTACCGCAATCATACCATCTTATACAGAACATAAGAGTTTTTCTGCGGCGACTCCAAATCTGATAGGGAAAACTACCAGCCTTTGCGCTTAAAGATTAGGAGCTTTCTATGAAAAGCTTATAAGTAATCTTACAAAAGCTTATAAGTAATCTGACAAAAGCTTATAAGTAATTTACAAAAAGCTTATAGGCTTTTTGCTAAAAGCTTAAGAGCTTTTTAATGAAAGCTTAGGAGCTTTTGGGTGAAAGCTTAAGAGCTTTTCAAATTGACAGACTAACTTCTTTTCTCTTCCTTCTATTTCCCTGCTTTTCCTCATTTCTTGCAGCGGTGCTTCCGAGGGTTTACTTTTGCACTCAATAAGTACGGCAATGGACTGCATAACAGTTTGTTTGCCGTGTAACAATAACGTAATCAAAATAAAATGAATGCAATGAAACTCATTATTATCGACCGCAAAGCGTGGGAGCGGCACTGCTCCGACTTTGCAGACTTTATTCATCGTATCGAACAACTCATCGGCAATCCGCCCGAAAAGGACGAATGGCTTGACAATGAAGCCGTATGCCGCAGGCTCGGCATCAGCAAACGCACCCTGCAATCCTATCGCGACACGGGTAAAATACCCTTCTCCATCATTGGACATAAATGCTATTATAAGGAGAGCGACATCGCAGAGTTACTGAATGCAAACAATGAATGAAATCAAACACAGAATGAACTATGGAAGAGAAAGAAATCATTACACAGCAAGACCCTCAGATGCAGTTGTTTTCACAACTGATGGAAGGAATATTGAAGAAATTGGAGCGGTATTACGCTACCGCCCGTCCGATGCTGGGCGGAGAGGTTTACCTCACTGGCGAGGAGGTTTGCAGCCAATTACGGCTCAGCACACGCACGCTCCAAGAGTACAGAAACTTAGGAACACTTCCTTTCTACAAAATCGGAGGGAAGATACTTTACAAACAGAGCGACATACAAACCATGCTCGAAAGACATTATTACCCAATACACAAGAAGCCATGCCGACCATAGATGAAAAGAGAAAAGCCGTTTTAGAGCAAGCCCTTCGAGATATGAGCAATTATGGCGTTAAGCTCCGTAAGCCCGAAGATTTGCCCGATTTTGACCAGCCCGTAGATTATGAAGAGGAGAAGAAAAGATTTGAGCCTGTTAAAGTTGAGGAACAAAATGACGAGGAGAGTCACAAGGACTATTCTCAACCGTCCTATCAAAAAACAGAGTTGGCACCAACGGAAAGGGCTACTTCTACCGAAGAGAATCATCAACGAATGGGAAAAACAAGGGACAGGAAGCAATTATCCGAGTTTCAGGGGAAATATCTCCAACCCTTTCGCAACAGCCACCGCAAAGCCGTGTATGTATCAGAGGAAACTCAACGAAAGTTGGACTTCGTGGTAAGGAAAATCGGTGAGCAGGGAGCAAGCGTTTCAGGATATGTGGAGCAGGTGCTTCGAGAACATCTCGACCAATACAAAGATGATGTGGAAAGATGGCGGAAACTCTGAAGTACTGCGTTCACGGAACACAAGCCTGTGCCGAGTTACCTCATTCGGTGAGTACAGTAACACGGCATGGGTTTATAATCCCATTTTCTACATCAGCAAGGTGTGTCTTTGTAACACAAACCGCCGTTTGTACCACAAAGACCCTTGCCCCGAAGGGGAGATGAATTACTCCAAAGTCGTAATTAGAAGACCAAATGAATATGAATAAAGGTACAGAATATCGTTTAGAACGAAAAAAGGCAGAAAAGCCTCGTTGGGACAATTGGCATGTGCGGTTGCCCAACCCCAAAGACCAGCAAAGGGCGATTGATTTGTTTCAGCGTTCAGGGGCAGAAACGAAGTCGGATTTCGTACGCGCTCGTATTCTTGGAGAGCATTTCAAGGTAATAACGGTGGATAAATCCGCTGTGGAATATTACCGAAAACTCTCGGAATTGACGGCACAAATCCATAAGATTGGCGTGCTGTATAACCAAGCCGTGCGTGCCATCAACAGTTATCACAGCGTGAAGACTGCACAGATTATGCTTGAGAAGTTGGAGAAACTGTCTGCTCAAATCATCACTTTGCAGGAGCAGGCAATCAATCTTACCATTGACTACCGCAAAAAATGATTGCCAAGATTTCAGCAACAGAGAACCTTGGAGGGGCACTCGGCTACAACTTCAAGAAAGTGGAGAAAGGAGAAGCGAGCATCCTTCTTGCAGCTGAACTGTATCAAAGCAACGATGGTAATTACACGATGGAGGATGTACTGGCCGATATGCAGGCTTTGATACCTAAAAAATGCCGAACGAAGAAGACGGTGTTCCATTGTTCGCTCAATCCGCACCCGGACGAAAAACTATCCGATGAAACGCTTATGCAGATTGCCAAGGAGTATATGGAAGCACTTGGTTATGGCAAACAGCCTTATATTGTGTTCAAGCACGACGACATCGCCCGTGAGCATATACACATCGTGTCGCTTCGAGTGGACGGAGAGGGAAAAAAATCAACGACAGGTTTGAAAAGCGAAGGAGCAAGAAGATTACCGATGCTTCGGAAAGGAAGTATAACCTTATTCCGAGTTCAAAGGTTAGTGAGAAAGCGGTAACAGAAACGCCCAAGGTGGATACCACAAAAGGAAATATCAAAGAGCAGGTCGCAAGTGTTGTCCGCACGGTGCTGAAGCGTTATAAGTTCTGTTTACTCGGAGAATTGAATGCCATCCTTTCTGCATACAATCTTACTGTGGAGGAAGTCAAGACTGAGTTCCGAGGAAAGAAATATGACGGACTGGTCTATGTTCCGACTGACGACAAGGGCTACAAAATAAGCACACCCATTAACGCCTCGGACATCGGGCGTGGTGTGGGCTATACTGCCGTGCAGAACAAGATGCAGAAATCCAAACAAGCTATCAAGCCATTGATATCAATCATAAGGTACAGGGTGTTACAAACAATGCGTACCTCTCCAAAGACAGAGGAAGAACTTCGACAGCGATTGGAGGAACAGAGCTTGCGTGTGGTAATCCGAAAGAACGAAGGCGGACGTATCTATGGCATTACCTTCATTGATGATAAAGAGGGTATTGCTCTCAATGGCTCACGGTTGGGCAAGGGATATACTGCCAATATATTCAATAGTTATTTCTCCAATCCAACGGACAACCCATTCTTGGACGAAACGCTGTACGGCAGTCCGTCTGTCCATTTGGATCAATCTGCAACCGTTCACCCTTCGCAGCTAAATACGGAGGAAAGCGACAACCTTGTCGATGAACTTATCGAGGATATGGCAGATGGTTCTTTCCTGTCTACGGGCAACGATGATTGGAAGGAGGCGGCATGGCAGCGTAAACTTCGCAGGCAAAGCAAAGTCAATCTCAGACGGAGGAAAAGATAGGTAAGGTATTTCAAACTTTGTTTGAGCAACATTCAAACAGTTCCCGTCCCTGTAAGTGTTAACACAAGTAAACTTGAAAAAGCCATTCTTTCCGTTTCTACAAAAGAAGAGGAAACTATTGGCAAACTGGCAAAATTAAGAGAGGCTATATGCATCTATATCGACCTTACCAAAAAAGAAACAAGCAAAGATGAACAGCGGTGCAAACTCTTGTTTGATACCATTAATCAGATGAAACAAGAGCTGAATACTACATCAAAAGTTGTGCAGGACAAACTTCACGCAATGGGTAGCATTCCTCAAAAGAAGGTTGTCACCCATCGTTTCGAGCCTACTTCAAAGTATGTTCTTCTTTTCATTGGTGGCTTGGCTTTATCTCTTGTTATCTCCATTTGGGGTAATCTCACCCAATGGCGAGAGCACAAAAATTGGGAGGAGGCAGACTTGAAGTATAGAGCCTTAAAAATGGTTCTTCCATCTGACGACCCGAATATTCGCTACATCGAAAAGCATTTCTCTGTTTGCCGAGATGAGAAAGTTATTGATGATGTAAGAAGTCGTGTTGCTGTTTATGAAGATTCAATCTTTCGTTATCATAAAATGGTGGAGATAGCAGCATACAAAGATAGCTTGGTAAGAAAGTTGACAAACGAATCAAATGAAATCAAAAGGCTTATCAAGAAATAATAAGATGTTGTTTCTTGTGTTTGCACCATTGTAGCAGGTGGAACACTATATAAAAAACGGATAGTGGCAAAAATATTACCTCGCCACCATCAGTTTGTTTTCGCATTTAATGGGAATTGGATTTTGCGCAATGTTATTTCTTTTTTAACCTAATTTTATAGCCCGACCACAAGCACCAAAACGCAAGAATGCCCATAACAAAGATGAATATGTATGTGGCTATCGTTCCAATGAAAATTCTGCCACTATGCACCTCTAATGCCACATTCCAAAGCGACATCGGAAGTTGGTTCATGCTCGAAGGTTGAGGGGCAAAGTTTGTTCCCTCGTAATATTCCGCTACGACAGGGGTGGAAAAGTCTTGGCTCATACCTGCGACAGCTTTCTTTCCGAATGGTGCTCCTGCTTCATTCGGTGCAGGTTTGTTCGTAAAGTAATCGGTAGCAGTTCCTTGTCGTCTGTTCCAAACAAACAAGCCGCTAAATGAACCGCAAAGCCATCTACCATTTGCATCTTTCTGTAATACATTCAATCCCATCACGCTGACAGGTGGAACAGAAGTAATAACTTTCACTGTAGCATTTTTGATGTTCAATGAATAGAATCCTTCCGATGAGGATAATAGCCAATCATGGCAGCTCTCATCATAACGAATTATGCGGAGCTTGTCGTTCCAAGGATTCTTGCTTCTGAGTGTTGTGCCTGGGATAGACGGAATCTTGCTTAACACTAATGCTATCATCACAGGAGGGCGGAGACACCAACCCGTCAGTGCAATCAAGAGCGCAAGTATGATAGTATATCGCCCGATTCTGTCATGCAGATGAAGCGAGGTTTGCAGTAATGCCTTTCGCTTCGGTCTCAGCCAAAAGACGATACCCGTAATACAGAGAACCACAAGAATAATGGCTATGGCATCAACCACAATCTTTCCTGTTATTCCGAAAAGTTCTCCACTATGGAGTAGCCAAACGGTACGAAAGGCAGTTACTTTACCGTCATAATCCTTTGGCGCATGAAGTTGAATGCGCTTAAAAGTCTTATAAGGAGGAAGCGAGGTATAGACAAAGGAACGACTGAGCACTACAAGGGTGTCGCCATGCGAAGCGATGTCCGTAAATTTCTCCTCATCCTCCAGTGACATATTCACCTCATGCCATTTGTTATGCACTCCATAGCGATAAAGCCCGAAAGGTGAGACAGCAAATATCCTTCCATTATCAAGCCTTATGACATTTTTGATTTGACGATAGTCTGCACCTTCTGGCAACCCCTCATTGAAATCCTTGAAGTAGGAAGCCTTGGAGTCGGTAAGCCAGATGCCACCATTGCCATAAAGCAACAGTTGGCGACAAGAATCCACATTCCTCATGGAATCTACCATTAAATCCTTGCCAATGTCAAGCGTGCCTCGTAGCAATCCACCATTCCAATTCCGAAACTCATAACGACTTGGCAGGTACTTCCTGCTCACGTTCACCTCCTTGATGAGTGAACGATGATTGAGCAGGATGCCTGACACGCAGAACATCAGCATGAAGAAACTCAAGCCGATACCAAGCCATTTATGTTGTTTTCTCCAAGTTCCTTTCTTCATTGATTTCCTTATCTGATTATCTATCTTATTTCTTTTCTTTCTTCGCCCTTGCATCCTTGACAATCTTTCCTGCCAAGAAACAAAGTTCTATCACCATTACCACCCAATGCCAAGGATATTCGCTCGGATGTGCAATGAGCTTCCCGATGATGCCCGTGCGATTAAATGCCTCTACCGCTATCCAGAACACGATGACCGTTGCCGTACCCATTCTGATGTTTGCTCCCCACGATTGCAAGTGGAGTTGCTTGCGAAATACGTATGGGGCGGAAAGCAAGGCACCGAAGGCTACACCGAAGGTGACTGGACTCTCACGACCAAACAATTGAGGATCGTAGAGGTTCATCAGCAGGAGATAGCAAGTCCAGAGCATTGTGTTGATTTCCATGAAGGTAACAATGCTGGTGTGGCGTGTCATCGGGCGAGCGGCGATGAGTCGCTTGTTCTTCCCCAAGAAGAGCGTCTGCCACCAGTTGAGGAAGTTGCAGGCATTTCGGGAACAGAAGATGTAGAGCAACATCACCATTGCCCACAAGCCAAAGGTGGCAGGGAGCAGAAGATATTCAGGGCGGCTCAACACTTCTCCTGTCACTGGGTCAATCTCAGCATGTGTGCCCCAACGATGGGCATAATACATGAAGAGGAAATCCACCCAACCCGTCCAGTAGAACATGCCACCGATAAGTCCGAGCAAGGTTTGGCGAGTCTGTCCCTTGACGAAAACACCGACCACCACCATCACCAAGCCCACGAATCCCACAGCCATGCCAGCACCCAACAGTTGCGTGCCGTCGTAGTTGTCCTTCAATACTCGTGCCACCAAGTGAACCATGGGCATGCTTCCCAATATCACGCCCATCGACACGATGGATTTCCACCAATATAGTTTCTTGTTACTCATGGCTTTTCTTCTTGTGAGCTGCAAACATGATATAGACGAGCAATGCCACGAATGACACGAGGATGCAAATCATCTGGGTAGTATACTTCTCCGGCTCAATCCAAATCTCCTTGAAAAAGTCAAGGCGACCAAGCACTTCCACAGGTACCCAGAACACGACAACCGTTGCGATAGCCATACGGATATTGGCTCCCCATGTGCTCAAACGCAACTGCTTTCGGAAGATGAAGAAACTACCTATCAGACAAGCTGCGGCAACAACCGAAGTTACAGGATGATGGTCGCCGAGGAAATTCTTGTCGTAGCAGAACATCAACAGGAGATAGCTTGTCCACAAAATCATGTTCAGTTCCATGAAAGTAACGATACTTGTATGATGTGTCATCGGACGGGCGGCAATCTTATTCTTGCGGGAACGGAAAAGAACACGCTGCCACCAGTTGATGAAGTTACATCCGTTTTTGGTTGAGAAGATGTAGAGCACCATTATCATCATCCACATGCCGAAGGTGGCAGGGAGGATGAGGTATTCAGGGCGAGTCACAACTTCGCCATTCTCCATCTCCGGCTGTGTACCCCAGCGGGTAGCATAGTACTGGAACAGGAATTCTATCCAACCGGTCCAGAAGAGCAGACCTCCGAAAAGTCCCCAAAGAGTTTGTTTGGTGTCTCCCTTTACGAAGACACCGATTACTACCATGATAAGACCTGCCAACCCCATGAAGAAGGCTGAGTAATGCACAGCTTCAGGAGTCATCGTCTTATCCATTATCATCATCAGCGCATGTCCCAACGGCATGGTAAAGAGTACCACGAGGAACGAAGCGATGGATTTCCACCAATTCAATTGTTTCATAATGTTTAATATTTATTTTAATTCATCTAAGTAATAACTGATTCTTCCTCCTTCATCACCTATCTGCACATTGGCATCATACCAGGAGATGATCTGGAGCTTGTAATATCTCTCGCCATCCCATGAACGGATTACGTAGGTATGGAAAGAAGGAGTATATACTGGAGGTGGACCAGAGAAGATCATTGCCTTTTCGAGCACCGGATTGCCGCTTACCAACTGCTTGGCAGGTCCGTTGTTCGGGTCGAACCAAGGGTTCTCTTTCATATCCAGTTTGTTGGCGATGCAATACTTGTTCCAGTCGTTCTGCGACATGGTGACATAGACGCTTGCTGAATCATCCACGGCGAAAGTCATGTTGTGTTCTGCCAGATAGGCATCCACCTGCGCCTTGCTCGTCCACTTGTCATATTCGCCATAGCCCAGGTCGGCAGCACCGCCCTTGCCTGGTCCGCTCGTTCCGCTGTTGGTGCGGAGCTGATAACCATTGAAGGCGAGGTCCCACTCCGTAGCAGGATAAGCCATCGTGTTGGGGTCATCCTCCTTGTTCTCCATCACTAAGATGCTGTTGGCTTGTCTCTTCACCGTCTTATAGGTTAACTTGCCTGTAGCTTGATTCTTGGTGAAGATGGTATCGCCGTTCTCATCACGCTCTGCATCCTCGAAGATGTTCTTCTGTACGCCCTCGCTCCAATACTTTACGAGTTTGGCAGTACCTTTATAATGGAAAAATTCCTCTATCGGCTTGCCGTCAATATAGGCGATGACACTCTGGTTAGGATTCAGCACATTATAGCGATGTCCCGTCTTCAGGTCAAAATAGAGCCAGTCGTTGGTAACACCCGTGCTATAACCTGTTTTTCGGGGCAGAGTGTGCCCCGTAAAGTCCTCAGCCTCATAAGATACGCAGCTCGTCATTGCGGCTGCCATACCTATTATATATAGTAATGCTTTCTTCATTATTTTTTCTTTCTAAATGCTTTTACCAATTCATCTACCAACACTTCCACCTGCACATGCGCCTTGGCTCCTGCCGTGGCTGGCACGTTAAACATGGTGATGCCCGAACCCAGGGTCTTTGGCACGTAATTAAAGATGTTATCCACACCCACCGTTACCTTTACCTTATTATAAAAGGTCTGAATCACCGACAGGTTGCACAATACATACTGTGGCAACTGGCAGCGGAAGTAGGCATCGTGGCTCTCACCGTTTACAGAGAGTCGGTCCTGCACATCAAAATTCTTCTCACCCATGTAGCTTGCCGAGAAGGTGGCGCCCAATCGGTAGTTCTTCTTGTTGTACTTATAGTCGAGGCTTGCCGTAGCAGCATGAGGCGAAGTGGTATTCACCTGGATGCCATCCGTCTTGCTCACGTTCACGTAGCTGTAGGTGGCATTCATCGTGAAGTGGTTGAGGAAGTGCCAGCGCATGATGGTCTCCAGTCCGATGAGGTTCTGCTTGGCGAGGTTGGTGTATTCAAAGTTATACTGCATGTCGTAGATGCGCCATACGCCCTCTATCTTCTTGCGGAAGAAGTTGCCATATACATTGCCCGAGATGAAGAAGTTATCGTTCGAGTACTCTGTGCCCAGGCTCACGTAGTTGTTCTTCTCAGGCTTCAGGTCCTCGTTACCCTTAATCATGAACATGCCGAGGTGGTCCCAGTTGAAGAACAGCTCCTTGATGCTTGGCGAACGATAGCCCATCGAATAGTTGGCTCTCCATGCCCAGTGATCCGAAGGACTCCACTTGAAAGCAATCTTAGGCATCGCCATCATACCGAAAGCACGGCTGAAGTTGGTTCTCACACCTACCGAAACCATCCAGTGGTCGTTCATCGTCCACTCGTCCTGCAGGAAAGCCTCCGTCTCTTTTAATGAACGGGTGCGCATTATGTGGGAGGCATCGCCGTTGAATCGGTCGCTCGTCAGGTCATCGCTCAGGTGCT
>ENA-OWYX01000048-OWYX01000048.1-human-gut-metagenome-genome-assembly--contig:-NODE-48-length-73493-cov-108.973_pt1 | contig 73493 bp, 67 predicted proteins | sample MGYA00249758_ERZ652102 | MGnify/ENA primary metagenome ERZ652102 (study PRJEB26925, sample SAMN05827107) | human gut metagenome | biome: ENVO:2100002; feature: ENVO:00000062; material: ENVO:00002003... | reverse complement strand
GCTCACTCTCATTAAAACTCTTGCGGTATTTTTCCAGAATATCAAATTCTGTAAAACCCAAAGTAGGGTGAATTTCTGAAATATTCACTATCTTTGCCATATCTTATTAGTTTGGATATTTCCCCCGTTTTGGCCGTCAAATCTTATTTTCGGGGGAATACCTAAAGATACAAAAAAGCCAACTAATTCGCAATACTTTGTGTATGAATTAGTTGGCTGATTTTGTAATATTTAATGAATGTCCCGGTTTAATAGAATAAATGATTCAACTTACTTTTAGGGAGCTTTTTCAGTCTCCCTAAAAGTCTTTATTATAAACGAGAATATAAAGCAAAATACTTCCAAAACGGTGCAGCCATCAATGATTGTTTCACCTCATCATTCAATAACAACGCTTTTACTTCTTCTTCATCCAGCAAATGCACTGTCAGATCTTCAGTTTCTTCCAAATGCTGGGTAGAGATTCGTTCTACCTCCGTAGCCAGATAACAATGAGTGATATTTGTCATGGTGCTGGCATTTGCTGAAATGGTCATAAGTTTTGTCCAATTTCCATTGCCATACCCTGTTTCTTCGTACAATTCGCGTTGGGCAGAAAGCAAAGGCTCTTCTCCGGTTTCACAAACTCCGGCGCAAATTTCATAACGTGTTTCTTTTATTCCGTGACGGTATTGGCGTACTAATACGAATTTACCCTCTTTGGTGATAGCAATTACATTTACCCAATCAGGATATTCCAAAATATAATATTCAGGAATTTCAACTCCTGTAGGTAGTTTAACCCGGTCACGGCGTGCGGTCAGCCAAGGGCGGCGGATAAGATATTCACTTTCAATAATCTCCCATTTTCTATCGTCTGTGCTCATATAATAAGTTTTTTGTTTTATATTCTACATTATAAAATTTATTCTTGCCAGTGGCTTAATTGATTATACCGGCAAAGGTACATTAATCCATTTGCATTAACTATAACACTCCCATTCTTTTTGAAGAAATTCAGGAATGAATTATGTAAATGATGAAAAGACTTTAGCTAACTTTGCAGACAATGATAAATTTTATTCAGACAGAATGGAAAATAGAATAAGTCCGGAGTCTTCTCTATGGAATCCTTGGCATGGCTGCCATAAGCTAAGTACAGGTTGCCGGCATTGTTATGTATATCGCGGAGATAGTAAACATGGGAAAGACAGTTCCATAATAACCAAAACCGGACAATTCAATCTGCCCGTGCGACGGAAAAAGGATAAGACTTACAAGATCCCTTCCGGCAATCTTGTCTATACTTGTTTTACCTCCGATTTTCTGATAGAAGAAGCCGATGAATGGCGTATAGAAGCATGGAAAATGATGCGGGAACGATACGATCTTCATTTCTTGTTTATAACTAAACGCATAGACCGGCTCGGCCAATGTCTGCCTCCGGATTGGGGGGACGGGTATGATAATGTTACCATTTGTTGCACCATGGAAAATCAAGACAGAGTGGATTACCGTCTTCCTCTTTATAAAGCAGCTCCTGTAAAGCATAAAATCATTATCTGTGAACCGTTGTTGTCCGCTATAAACTTCAAGGGAGAACTCGGTACATGGGTAGAACAGATTGTGGTAGGTGGAGAATCGGGCAAAGAAGCGCGTATATGTAATTATGACTGGGTATTGGACATTCGTCGGCAATGTATAGAAAATAATATAAGCTTTTGGTTTAAACAAACCGGATACAGATTACTAAAAGGAGAACGTGAATATAAAATAGCCCGTCAATTTCAACATACACAAGCTAGAAAAGCAGGAATAAACTATTCTGGGAAATCTAACGGCAATAATTATAGTGATTAAGAAAGTGTTTCATTTTGAAAGAGCCCCCTTTTCATTTTGGTAAGCTTTAGTCTTTGATGACACGCTTATGGCATTGTAGCTAAGCCGTTTGTTTTATTGGTATATTCTTTGCCTGTTATAAAAGGACTGATATTAAATATGCGGAAAATTGTTATATTGCCAATATGATAAAGTAACAAATGGAAGACAGAGAAGAAAGTGTACAGCATTTTTTAGATTTGATTAAACGTTCACGGCGTGGAAAGTTTAAAATCTATATCGGAATGATAGCCGGTGTAGGGAAAAGTTATCGTATGCTGCAAGAAGCTCACGAAATGTTGGAGAACGGTGTAGATGTACAGATAGGTTATATTGAAACGCACGGACGTGCAGGAACCGTTGCTATGTTGGAAGGATTGCCTGTTATCTCTCGGAAAAAGATATTTTACAAAGGTAAGGAAGTGGAAGAAATGGATCTTGATGCCATTCTTCAGTTACATCCCGAACTGGTTATAGTAGATGAATTGGCACATACCAACATCGAGGGCAGCCGGAATGAGAAACGTTGGCAAGATGTAATGGAATTGTTGGATGCCGGTATAAACGTAATTTCTGCAGTTAATATCCAGCATATAGAAAGTTTGAATGAAGACGTAAAAGGCATAGCAGGTATAGAGGTTAAGGAACGGATTCCGGACAAGGTGTTGCAGGATGCGGATGAAGTGGTAAATATAGACCTTACTGCCGAAGAACTGATAAACCGGTTGAAAGCCGGGAAAATCTATCGCCCTGAAAAGATTCAATTGGCACTGAATAACTTTTTTAAGACAGAGAATATTCTTCAGTTACGTGAACTGGCACTAAAAGAAGTGGCCTTTCGAGTCGAGAAAAAAGTTGAAAATGAAATTGTTACAGGCGAAAAGGGTATCCGGCACGAGAAGTTTTTGGCATGTATCAGCAGTAATGAACGGACTCCCCGACATATCATCCGTAAAGCGGCACGGCTTGCTTCCCGGTACAATACGGTCTTTTTTGCCCTTTATGTACAAACGCCTGCCGAAAGTACGGAACGTATTCCATTGGCAACACAGCGGCATTTACTTAATCATTTTAAACTGGTTACCGAGTTGGGCGGTGAAGTTATCCAAGTTTCATCTTCCGATATTATGGGAGAAATAATTAAGACTTGTCGTCAACGTGGAATTACAACTGTCTGTATGGGGCATCCTGCTTTCAAAATGCCCGGTGCATTATTCAGTCTTTCCAAATATCGAAAATTTCTACACTCTTTAGCAGAAATGGACATAGATTTGATTATACTTGCATAAAAAATAAAAGTTATGAATATAAAGTCGAAACTAACCCTCGCCATAGGGATATTGGTGGCAATGATTGTACTGTTGGTTGTACTTTCTGTTGTGAATTTGCAAATACTGACTGCCACGGAACCTGACAGTCCGGCAGCAGGTCCCGGATTACAGCGGGCTTTATTGTGGATATATGTTGTTGGTGCCGCATGTATATGTATTGGTATTGGTATGTGGTTGCGTCTTCCCGCATCAATTGATAATCCTATTAAAGAGCTGACCAACGCTATACAGGAAATTGCAAACCATAATTATGAGAAACGTTTGGAATTGAACAGCAGTGAAGAATTTTCAGAAGTATCTAAAAATTTCAACCGCATGGCCAAACGTCTGGAAGATTATCATGCAAGTACTTTATCCGATATGATGGCATCTAAAAAATATATGGAGACTATCATCAACAGTATCAACGAGCCTATTATCGGTTTAAATAATGATATGGAAATCCTGTTCATCAATGATGAAGCATTGAATGTGATCAACCTGAAGCGTGAAGAAGTTATTAAACATTCTGCACAGGATATTTCCCTGCGCAATGATTTGTTGCGCCGCCTGATTCGTGAATTGGTGGAAATTCCTGGGGAACCAGTCAAAGACAAGGAAAAAGAAAAGAAAGAACCTCTGAAGATTTATGCGGACAATAAAGAGAGTTTTTTCCAAGTAAAATACATGAGTATTTCCCAACCGGGGAAAGATGGGGTTACTATGGAAAAAAAAGGATATGTCATTATGTTGAAGAATATAACCGAATTTAAGGAACTGGATTCGGCCAAGACCACATTTATCTCTACAATCTCACATGAATTGAAGACTCCTATCTCGGCTATTATGATGAGTCTGCAATTATTAGAAGACCAGCGTATCGGAGCTTTAAATGAAGAACAGGAAGATTTGGCAAACAGTATCAAGGAAAATAGCGAACGGCTGCTTAATATCACCGGCGAATTGCTGAATATGACGCAGGTAGAATCAGGAAAACTACAGTTGAAGCCTAAGATAACCAAACCTATAGAGTTGATAGAATATGCAATAAAGGCAAACCGTGTGCAAGCCGAGAAGTTCAACATTCAAATAGAAGTGGAGTACCCTGAAGACAAAATAGGTAAACTGTTTGTCGACAGTGAGAAGATAGCTTGGGTGCTGACCAACCTTCTTTCCAATGCCATCCGGTATTCACCGGAAAACGGTCGTGTAGTAATAGGGGCACGTCAGACAGATGATGGATTCATTGAGATGTTTGTACGGGATTTCGGGAAAGGGATTGATCCACGTTATCATAAAAGCATCTTTGACCATTATTTCCGGGTTCCCGGAACTAAAGTACAAGGAAGCGGCTTAGGTCTGTCTATTTCCCGGGATTTTGTCGAGGCCCATAATGGTACGCTTACAGTAGACAGTAAGCTGGGAGAAGGAAGTACGTTTGTTATGCGGTTAAAAGCATGATCACAGCACAGGGGAGAGAATCTTTCAATAAGCGCTCTCCCCTGCTGCTTTTGAACCAAGCCGGAAAAGCTTACTCCAGCCTATGAACGGTAATATCGCTAAAATCCTGTAATAATGTCAGTAACATACCTTCATCATTGTATTTCTTGGATTTTATAACCATTGTAACATAATAGGTCGTTACTTCTCCCAACCTCTTTTCGTCCAATTGATAGGAAACAATATTGTACTCCTTGGAATTGAATTTCTTGGCCATACGGTTCAGTGTTTCTTTATTGTCTGTAGAGAACTCCACCATGGAACTTTTCATACCTATACTTTTAAAAAGATAGCTAAGTGCCTCAAGACCAATCAGCGTAAGGATTGTTGCTGAGATTCCCAGCCAGTACATACCGGCTCCAATAGCCAGACCGATGCCCGAAGTAGCCCAAATTCCGGCAGCGGTAGTAAGCCCGCGCACGATTTGTTTCTGAAAAATAATAGTACCCGCTCCAATAAAACCGATACCGCTGACAACCTGTGCGGCCACACGACTCGGGTCCAGGTCTATTCCCTCCATCTTCACTACTTCCATAAAACCATATTGTGACACAATCATAATGAGAGCACTTCCCAGTGATACTAGAAAATGGGTACGGTAACCGGCTTCTTTGGCACGATATTCCCTATCCAGACCAATAACAGTACCCAAAGCGCCTGCCACAAACAATCTTAAAATAAAATCCCACGTCATGCTCATCTTTAAGTCCTCCTTGTTTATTCATCGTCCTCATCATCTGTCAGTTCGGGCAAACTCAACATTCGTTGGCTGTCTTCTGCCGGAAGGGCTTCTACCTGGCGTAGTTTACGCTCTATGGCACGAGTACGTTTTCCCATAACTTCCTCTAACTGGTCTCCTGCATTCTGTAGATTTTTCTGTACCTTTTCCAGCAATCCTCCAAACTTTCCGAATTCGGTCTTTACTGCCCCTAACACATTCCATACTTCGCTTGTTCGTTTTTGAATGGCCAGTGTACGGAATCCCATTTGCAAACTATTCAGGATAGCTCCCAGGGTGGTAGGACCTGTAACCACTATCTTCCAGTCTTTTTGCAACATTTCCACCAATGCGGTCCGGCGGATCACTTCTGCATAGATATTTTCGAATGGCAGAAACATAATGGCAAAATCTGTTGTAAAAGGTGGGTCTACATATTTATCGTGAATGTCCTTTGCCATTTTTTTGATTGTGATTTCCAGTTGGCGGGATGAAGTTTCAATCAATGCGGCATCTCCGGCTTCGTATGCATCCTGATATTGCTCATATACATCTTTGGGAAATTTGGCATCCACAGGTAAATATACAGTATCATTACTATTTTCCTTTCCCGGAAGTTTAATGGCGAATTCCACAAATTCCGTTGCATTCTTCTTGGTTTTGACATTCGCCGCATATTGTTCCGGACTCAGCATCTGGTCCAATAAAGCCCCTAATTGTACTTCTCCGAATGTACCCCGTGTCTTCACATTGCTTAAAACTTTTTTCAATCCTCCTACATCCTGTGCCAGACTCTTCATCTCTCCCAATCCTTTCTGTACATTCTCCAGCTGCGAACGTACTATTTCAAAGGATTGTCCTATACGTTCATTCAATGTTTTCTGTAATTTTTCTTCTACCATTTGCCGCATGTCATCCAATCGTTTTTCCGTACTTTTCACCAAGGCTTCCTGTTGCTTGCCCATTGCTTCAAATTTTTCCCGTTGCATTTCATTACCGGTCAGCAGGTTTTTATGCAAAGTATCCTGCATATTGCGGATAGAATAGTTCAAGGTTTGATTCAGTTCATTACGCAGTTCGCGGATATTTCTTCCCAGCTCGTCCCGGTTTTCTTTCATTTCTTCGCGTAGCAATCCTTCCAGACGTTCGGTTTGCAGACGATTGTTTTTAGTAAGTGCGATTACAATATTAATTATCAGCAGGATAATAATTACGGTTAATAAAATTTCTGTCATGATTCTTGTTTATTTTGAGCAAATGTAGCAAAAAGCCATGAATTTAATCGTTATATTTGCAGCGAATTTGGCAAAAGCACTCCATTAAATAGTATATGAAGTATAAATTATTAGTTTTAGACCTAGACGGAACGTTGACCAATCAAAAGAAAGAGGTAACGGAACACACACGTCGTACACTTATCGAAGCGCAAGAGCGCGGAGTAAAAATTGTTTTGGCATCGGGGCGTCCCACATACGGTGTGGCTCCACTGGCCGAGATCTTAGAGTTGCAGAAATACGAAGGTTATATACTTTCGTATAACGGAGGTGAGATCATAGACTGGAAAACCGGTGAGATGATGTACGAGAATGTGCTCGATCCGGATATATTGCCTTACCTGTATAAATGTGCCACCGACAATCATTTTGCTATCGTCACTTACGATGGAAAATATGTATTGACTGAATATCCGGAAGATGAATATGTATTGAAAGAAGCTATTCTGAATGTGATGACTCCCAAGAAAGTGGATCATTTTCTGGAGGCAATAAAATTTCCTATTGCCAAATGTCTGATTGTAGGTGAACCTACGCGGCTTGCAGTGCTTGAAAAAGAAATGTACGAACACTTGAAAGACCGTATGGGCGTATTCCGTTCCGAACCTTATTTTTTGGAATTGGTTCCTAAAGGTATTGATAAAGCACAATCACTGGCCGTATTGCTAAAAGAAATCGGTATGACAAAAGAAGAAATGATTGCCGTTGGTGATGGTTTTAACGATCTTTCTATGATACAATATGCCGGATTGGGGGTAGCAATGGCCAATGCTCAAGAAATAGTCCGTCAAAACGCCGACTACATCACCCTTTCTAACGAAGAAGATGGTGTAGCCGCGGTAGTAGAGAAATTTATTCTTTAGGTTTCCGGTCAAAGAAAGGATTTTTAGAGGATGCACTGACAGGGATGGCATAAACCTGGGTGCATCCTTCCAGCCAGTTCAGACGCTGCGCTGCTAGTCCGGCCGAGAACATGACCCGTGTGTCCACCCTGTTGTCTGCTGCCGTGGCACAAGCTGATCCGATGGCAATGCCCACATCGACACTATTGAGAGCACACGGCACTCCTTCTTTGCGAGACACGCAGGTGGCATATCCACAATGACCACAATTCAATCCTTGCGCCTGTTCGTGGGTACCTATTAACAGGACACATTCCGCATTCAGAATATTTTCCGCATCGCGCAGAAAGAATTTCATTCCATGCTCCGCAACCATTTTCACCATCATTTCCGATAAAATATTGATATCACCATCCGTCACCATGGCTATTTCAATAATGTCAACACCTTTTCCTTTGGGAGCAGTGCGCGCTGCCGTCATCATTTGTCGGGCCACATGCAACACATGCTCATGGCGGCTTTCTCTTTCATTCAATATCATATAAATCTTAGTTATAAGTTAGCTGTTGATACAAAATTAGTGAATATGAATGATATAAGGCTCCTGCTTTAAGCCTAAAAAGTATAAAAAGAGTCACCGGCTAAAAAAATATCAAAATAAAAAGAGAAATATAGTGGATAATCCAATTATTTATCGTTCCTTTGACAACGGAATATAAAAAGATAGTTTTTTCGATTGACTCAATTCATCTCACACTTGAACCGTTTCTATTCTTCTAACTAAATTTTTAAATTCAAAGTTTACTTAATTATTTATTTATCAATTTTTATTTTATGAATTTGTATATTGGAAACCTTAACTATAATGTTAGGGAAGGTGATTTGAGAGGTGTAATGGAAGAGTATGGAACAGTAGCTTCAGTAAAACTTATTACTGACCGTGAAACACGTCGTTCTAAAGGCTTTGCTTTTGTAGAAATGCCTAATGATGACGAAGCCAAAGAAGCTATCAAGCAATTGAACGGTGCAGAATATGTAAACCGTACTATGGTTGTAAAAGAAGCACTTCCTAAAGCATAAGGAATTAGACATTCCACATCACATAATGGCGACAGAGTGAATCTCTATCGCCATTTTTTCTTGAACAGCTTTTGAAAATACATGAAAGGCTTATGAATAAGGAAACGGACATCTGTTTTTGTCAGAATGTCCGTTTCTTGTTTGGTATTTGTTCTTTAGAAAGCCATTGCTCCGAAGGCGGATTTACTCCACTCCTATTTCGTCAACAAACAAAAACGCTTTTTCGCCAGGCATGGAATGCCATGCGGGAAGTTTCGGAGTAACTTCTGCTATGATTTTAATATAGCGGGCTTTTACTTTGTCAAAAGAGACAGAGTCTTTGCGGCTCTGCATTTTAGTTCCTTTTTCCACAACGGGAAAATCTTCGGAGGCTACCCTGCGGAAATTTTTCCCGTCCTCAGAAACTTCCACCTTCAGACCTGTTGTACCAAAGATAGCATCGCCTGTGTTCAACATTGTGTTTACGAAAACTGAAGACACCTCCTTAGGCTCAAGTAAATCAAGGGTCACATTCATATCTGTCCCGTAGAAACCAATCCAACGTCCTGAGCGATAATTCATATCCCCATATAATCCGTCTATCAAGGTACTTCCTCCTTTAAAAGTATATGATTTATGAGGAATGGTATTCAAGGTAACCGGTCTCATTGTGGCTGCATTAAAATGTATTTCCTCCTTACTTATCTGACTGGCACCCTGCGGACGAACTGCAATGGCTTGTATGATAACATCTTTATCCACTTGTATAGTGTCGGTATACAATGGGGATTGCACATCGGGAACGCTGCCGTCCAATGTATAATGTATTTCCGCGTCATCAAACGTCTGAAAAGCAATCCGGGCTTTTCCTTCATCGGGAGCCGGAACAATATCAATGTTCACATCATAAATGTCCTGGCGAAAATCATAACCTCTATCCCGGTAGATAGCCAGCAGAGCCGGTAAACGTTTCAAGAAACTGTCGAAATTTTTATGTGACGGTTCCGTCCATTGAATCTCGGACAAGGCAGCCATACGGGGAAGAATTTGCCATTCCATCTTCAAACTGTCACGCGTCCATTCTGTCCATATGCATCCTTGGGTACCGATGATATATTTTCGTTCATCCTCTGCCAATTCATTAGAAACAGGTTCAAATGTATAGACACGTCCAAGGCTTTTAGTCCCTTTTATCCGGTTGTAAGTAGGATTGCTGAAATAAAGATACTGAATAGGAGTCATAATCGCATCATGGTGCAGACGGGCGGCTTCGATACCACCTTTGACACCGGTCCATGACATCACTGTGGCACCTGGAGCCAATCCTCCCTCCAACATCTCATCCCAGCCCAGCATTTTACGCCCTCTGTCATTGATAACTTTGCCTACCTCGGACATGAAATAGGTCTGTAATTGGTTCTCCTTGCTATGTTTTGGTGTATCTTTCAAACCCAGTTCCCGAATTTTAGCTTGACATACAGGGCATTTTTCCCAACGTACTTTCGGACATTCATCCCCACCAATATGGATATAAGGAGATGGAAAGATATCCATTATTTCATTCAATACATCTTTGGCGAACTGTAAAGTCCGGTCGTTTCCTCCACACAGCACATCAGGGAATACCCCCCATTTACAAGGAATCTCGTATGGACCTCCCGTACAACCTAATTCCGGATAGGAAACCAAAGCTCCCATCATATGTCCCGGAAGGTCAACTTCGGGGATTACAGTAATAAAACGGTCAGCGGCATACTTGACAATTTCTTTTGCTTCTTCCTGTGTATAAAAACCGCTATGAGGAGTTTTATCGTAGGTCTGGGTTTCACGGTCAATCAATGTACGCGGACGCATCGAACCTATTTCCGTAAGTTTGGGATATTTCTTGATTTCAATTCTCCAGCCTTGGTCTTCGGTCAGATGCCAATGAAAATAATTGATATTGTGCAGTGCCAGCATATCAATGATTTGTTTCAGATAAGAAACCGGAAAATAATGGCGGCCCACGTCTACCATGAAACCACGATAACCGAAACGAGGATAGTCATTAACAGTTCCCACCGGGATGGCAGCGGATACCTGTTTGTTTTTGGTCAACGGCAAAGCCTTGTAGAGCGTTTGTATTCCATAAAATACTCCCGACTCACTTCCTCCATTCAAATGGATGTTTTCAGAAGTTACCTCCAGTTGATACCCCTCTTTGTTGGTAATGGAACCGTCAACCGCCAAAATGATGGAGTTCTTCCTTGCGGCTTCAGTTGTTGTCCGGACAGTAATTCCCGTTGCCTCTTTAATATAGGAAGCTAAAAATTCTGCCGTCCGTTGCAACTTTTCATTGCCTTCCGGATAAACAATACCGGTTTGCGGATTAATAACAAAAGGGTGGGCTTGAATGTCTTGACTTACTTCTTGGGGCTGCGGAATGACATTCAGATTTCCAATTTCTGTTTTTGTAGGGGAACATGCGGACAGCCCCAATACCATCCACATTCCCACTCCTGCCCATTGCATCAGTTGTTTTTTCATAGTGGAAAATTTATAATTGCAAGGGCAAAGATACAAAATCCGACTTTATCTGCCAGTATGCCTTAACCGAATCTTGCTTTTTTTCAGCAATGTTTTTCCTCCTATAATCAGAGTTACGGCAGTAATCACCATCAAAATGCCCAGAATAATGCGCGGTGTCAGCTGCTCTCCAAAAATCAGTACTCCGAAGAATAAAGCTGTAACAGGCTCCAAAGCACCCAGAATAGCAGTGGGGGTGGAACCAATGTAGTGTATGGCCTTTGTCATGGTCACCAACGAAATAACAGTAGGAAAAACAGCCAGTGAAACTGCGTTCACCCATAACAAGGGTGTAGGGATAGGCTGCAATCCTGTACAGAACTTCAATCGCACCACATAAACAGACAGGCCGAAAAGCAGGACATAGAAAGTAAGCTTGGCTATAGGCATATCCTTCAGGGAAGAACGGTTTACGCCAACTATATAGATAGCATAAGACAAGGATGATAAAAAGACAAAAGTAATCCCGACCAGGCTGAGTGTCTGTCCTCCCGGACTTTTACAGAGCAAGGAAATTCCCACAAAGGCCAGCGCTATGGAAAACATAGTGACCGGCGATACTTTTTCCTTAAATACTACAGCCATAATAATAGCTACCAGTACCGGGTAGACAAACAGTATGGTGGATGCGATACCGGCATCCATGTAGTTATAACTCATAAAGAGAAACAGGGAAGAGAATGAGAACAGCAGTCCCATGATGCAAAGTGGCAGCACATCCGCTTTCTTAATGGCAAAAGATTGCTTTTGCATCTTCATCATGATACCTAGTACAACTATAGCCAGTGCATAGCGATAAAATAATACCGAGTCTACGCTCATTCCTGCACTATAAAGAGGAAGGGTGAACAGTGGGTTCATGCCGTAGCTGGCTGCTGCGATTGCCCCAAGGAGAAATCCTTTAGTCTTGTTGTTAGTCATCGTTTTTATTACACGCTTTAAAATCGGCGCGAAATTAGATATTTGTCAGCAATAAACAAAGGAAAAATGCTTTATTCTTTCACTCTGACATCTATTTATTTTAATTATACCTAATCAACAAATATAAAAGAATTTATATCACCTGTAGCAGCTGAAAAATTATATGAAATGATTGAACGGACACGGACAGAAAGGGAAATGCAGGTTTGTTCTTTCTGTCCGTGTTCCACTATGGATCAGCTCAGTTTATGAATAACCAATCCCGAACGAAGTTTCGGTTCGAACCAAGTTGTTTTGGGCGGCATGATATTGCCGGTATCAGCAATATCCATTAATTGTTTCATAGAAACAGGGTAAAGGGCCAAAGCCACTTTCATTTCACCGCTGTCCACACGCTTCTTTAATTCCTCCAGGCCACGGATACCACCTACAAAGTCAATCCGTTTGTCGGAACGAAGATCCTTGATTCCCAATATTTCATCCAATATCAAGTTGGAAGAAATAGTCACGTCCAATACTCCGATAGGATCATTGTCATCGTATGTGCCCGGTTTTGCTGTCAAGCTGTACCATTTACCGTCCAGATAGAGAGAGAAATTGTGAAGAGCCTGCGGTCTATAGACCTCAGTTCCTTTCTCTTCTACCACAAAATTCTTGCTGACAGCGGTCAGGAATTGTTCCGGAGACAGCCCGTTCAAGTCTTTTACAACACGGTTGTAATCAATAATAGTCAGCTGGTTGGCAGGGAAACATACAGCCATAAAGTAATTGTACTCCTCATTTCCCTGATGGTTTGCATTTTGCTGCGCTTTTTCGGCGCCTACCAGGGCTGCGGCAGCCGAGCGATGATGACCATCGGCAATATAAAGAGCCGGCATGGCTTCGAAAGCTTTTGTGATAGCTTTTATATCTTCTTCTTTGTCGATCACCCAGAATGAATGTCCGAAGCCGTCACCCGGAGCGATAAAATCATATTCCGGCCGTTGTGAAGTATATTTCTTAACGATAGCATCCAATTCCGCATTATCCGGGTAAGCAAAGAATACCGGTTCTATATTGGCATTATTTACGCGGACATGTTTCATGCGGTCTTCCTCCTTGTCACGACGGGTCAGTTCATGTTTTTTGATGACCCCGTTCATATAATCGGGAACATACGCTCCTACCACCAGTCCATATTGGGTCTTGCCATTCATGGTTTGTGCATATACATAATAATTTTCTTTTTCATCTTGCACCAACCAGCCCTTGTCCTGAAACATCTGGAAATTTTCGGCAGCCTTCTCATATACTTTAGGATCGTGTTCGTCTGTTCCGGCAGGGAAATCAATTTCCGGTTTTATAATATGATAAAGTGACTTTTCATTACCTTTCGCTTCCTCGCGTGCTTCTTCAGAATTCAGTACGTCGTATGGACGTGAAGCTACTTGTTCTACCAATTCTTTCGGAGGGCGGATGCCTTTGAAGGGTTTTATTATTGCCATAAAATAAAGGTATTAGATTTTACTTGCAGGGGCGAATTGCATTCGACCGAAAACATAAGCTATATGCATCCGGTCGGATTCAATCCGCCCCTGCGGTTATTGGATTACTTATTTATTTACTCTGAATTTTTCACAACCATCTTTCAGGAAGCCTACTATTTGTCTGGCAGCAGCGATACCTGCGTTGATATTTGCTTCAGCCGTTTGGGCCCCCATCTTTTTCGGTGTAGCGAAATAACGGCCGGCAAATTTTTCCGAGAACTCTGCATGGGCAACCGGCATGATATCAGTAACATACTTTAAGTCGGTGCGTTCTTCCATCAGTTTGATTAATTCCGCTTCATTGATCACTTCCTTACGGGCAGTATTTACCAATACTCCTCCTTTAGGCATCTTGTTGACCAATTCATAGTTGATGGAATTTTTAGTTTCAGCCGTAGCAGGAATATGCAGGGACACTATATTACAAGCAGCATACAGTTCCTCAGCAGAAGAAACAGCTTTCACACCGTCTTTTTCGATAACTTCTTTCGGGCAGAAAGCGTCAAAAGCATAAATATCCATGCCAAAACCTTTAGCGATACGAGCCACATTGCGACCTACATTGCCGTATGCATGGATACCTAACTTCTTGCCCATCAGTTCAGTACCCGAAGTCCCGTTATAGAAATTGCGGACAGCCATCACCATCATGCCAAAAGCCAGTTCGGCTACTGCATTGGAGTTCTGTCCCGGAGTATTCATAACACACACATTGTGTGCCGTAGCAGCCGCCAAATCCACGTTATCATAACCTGCTCCTGCACGTACTACGATTTTCAGTTCTTTTGCCGCATCCAATACTTCGGCATCAATAATATCACTGCGGATAATGATTGCGTTAACGTCCTTTACAGCTTCCAGTAGTTTAGCTTTTTCACCATATTTTTCCAGCAATACCAGTTCATAACCTGCTGCTTCTATTTCTTTACGGATACCGTCTACTGCAACTTTTGCAAACGGCTTGTCTGTTGCTACTAATACTTTCATGGTCTTATTGTATTAAAAAGGTTCACCACAGATTATCACGGATTATCACAGATTCCATTTATTGTTCCTATCTGTGCAATTCGTATAATCTGTGGTGAACATAATTATTAATGAAGTTTCTCAAATTCCTGCATGCAGTCAATCAAAGCCTGAACGCTTTCCTTCGGCATAGCGTTGTAGCAAGATGCACGGAAACCGCCTACAGAACGGTGTCCCTTAATACCCACCATACCTTTTTCTGTGGCAAATTTCAAGAAATCGGCTTCCAGGTCTTTGTATTCGTCATTCATTACAAAGCAAATGTTCATATAAGAGCGGTCGGCTTTATCCGTTACTGTGCCACGGAACATTTTGTTACGGTCTATTTCAGCATACAGCATGTCTGCCTTCTCTTTAGCACGTTTCTGCATTTCTGCTACACCACCGTTGGCTTTTATCCAGCGTAAAGTCTGCAAAGCGGCATAAATAGGAAGTACAGGAGGTGTGTTGAACATAGAGCCGCCGTCAATGTGAGTCTGATAATTCAGCATAGTAGGAATATAGCGTGATACCTTGCCCACAGCATCGTTCTTTACAATAACGAAAGTGACACCGGCCGGAGCCAAATTCTTCTGCGCACCGCCATAGATACAAATATATTTAGAAACGTCGATAGGACGAGAGAAAATATCAGATGACATATCAGCAATCATAGGAACCGGAGAATCCAGATCTTCATGAAGTTCTGTTCCATAGATTGTGTTATTCGTTGTGACGTGGAAATAATCTGCATCGGCGGGAACCGTATAATCTTTGGGAATATAGGTATAGGTCGCTTCAGCGGAAGATGCCACTTCTACTACCTCGCCGAAAGCCTTGGCTTCTTTCATCGCTTTCTTGGCCCATACGCCTGTGTTCAGGTAAGCAGCTTTTTTTTCGAGGAAGTTGAAAGGTATCATACAGAATTCCAAGCTGGCTCCACCTCCCAAGAATAGTACCGAGTACCCTTCCGGGATGTTCAACAGTTCCTTAAACAAAGCAACAGCTTCGTCTACTACAGGCTGAAAATCTTTAGCACGGTGACTGATTTCCATGATGGAAAGGCCTGACCCATTAAAATCAAGAACGGCTTGTGCTGTCTTCTCAATTACCTCGCGAGGCAAGATAGATGGTCCCGCATTGAAATTATGCTTTTTCATTTGACGTTTGTTTTGGTTATACAATTTGTTTATATCTTACATTGGGCGAAATTACACATTATTTTCAGTTTTCCAAAAAAATCGCTAATAAATTTACGAATTTCCGCATAATTTTCTTTCAAATTAGTTAAATCTGATTTTTTATGCTTTCATTTTGTAACTACATCCCTAGTAAACAATGATCTAAAGCATAAAAAAAATATCTTTTTGAATTATTCTTTAATCATTTTATTTCGAGAATTGACAAATTGTCATTATTTAGCTTCTTCAATAAGTGTTTTTATGCCCTTTATCTTCTCATTTCGTATTAAATTCAAAGTTTGTTTTATCTTTTTGCGAGATACGGCTGCAAAAGAATAGTGGTCTTTTACATCAATCCGTCCTATTTCGTCTTTATTAAGGTTTCCTTTTTTAAAGAGAAATCCCACAATATCTATCTTATTGATTTTATCTTTCTTGCCTTTTCCTATATATAATGTCACATATTCGGGTAAAGAAGGTTTGGGGGTGACTTCGGGTAAGATGAACTCCTCCGGCTCATCGGTTATATATGCGGGCACTGTTTCTTCGGCATGAAGGATAACATAAGAATTACCTTCGGCTTCCCAGCGGGCGGTACGTCCGTTGCGGTGAATGTATCCGTCTTCATTGGCAGGCAGATGATAATGTACTACATTCTCTATTTCGGGGATATCCAGTCCGCGAGCGGCCAGATCGGTAGAAATAAGCACATGGCAACTTCCGTTGCGGAATTTATATAGGGAGCGTTCGCGGTCATCCTGTTCCATGCCGCCATGAAAAATGCCACATTGAAACTTCTGGGATTGAAGATACTTCCCTACCCGTTCCACACTTTCACGGTGATTACAGAAAACCAATGTCGATTGGCTTCCCAAGGTACAAAGCAATTTATATAAGGTTTCAAGTTTGTCTTTTTCCGGAGACAGTACCTTATATAAATGCAGACGGTGGGTAAGCTGCTCTTCCGGATTTAAAAAATTCAATTTAATGGTCTTGTCCAGCCCCGTAAACTGCGGAATCTCTTCCGCATCGGTAGCCGACAACAGAAAACGGCGTTGCAAGTTGGGCAACTGTCCTATGACAGTCGCCATCTCTTCCTGGAAGCCAAACTCCAGGCATTTGTCAAATTCATCGATTACCAGAGTTGTGACCGTATCTGCATCAAAATTCTGTTTGGAAAGATGATCATTCATACGGCCCGGAGTACCGATGATAACTGATGGCTGCACCCCTTTGATGGTACGGTGCTCTTCCATGGCCGGTCGTCCTCCATAACAACTTACAGCCTTGAAGGGTGTGTTCATGGATTTAAATACCTGGTCTATTTGTAAAGCCAGTTCCCGGGAAGGAACCAGCACTATAGCCTGTACGCCTGTTATACCAGGCTTCAAACTCTGCACCAAAGGCAACAGATAAGCTAACGTCTTGCCGGATCCCGTAGGAGACAATAATATTAGGTCTTTTCCCTCTTTCCAAGCATTGATGGACGCCTCTTGCATCGGGTTCAGCCGCTCAATTTTCAAATTGGCTAGTATGTTCTCTATCATATTCATTTTCGTTTTATACAAAAGTAAAGAAAAAGCCCGATAAAAGTTCACTTTTACCGGGCTTATTTTCATTATTAATAAAAGGAGATCCTGATATTATCCTCCGAAGTTGTCGTACATGATAGAAGAAGGCTCAACACCCAGACTATCCAGCATCTTAACGACTGCATTAGACATCGGGCCGGGGCCACACATGTAGTATTCAATATCTTCGGGAGCTTCATGATCCTTCAGATAAGTTTCATACATCACATTGTGAACGAAACCTGCGGTATACTTCACGCCTGCTGCATCGGCTGCGGGATCCGGACGGTCCAAAGCCAGATGGAAGTGGAAGTTCGGGAAGTCTTTTTCCAATTGTTGGAAATCTTGCAGATAGAATACTTCGTTCAATGCACGCGCACCATAGAAATAGTGAAGTTCACGGTCGGTAGTGTGCAGTGTCTTGGTCATGTGCATAATCTGCGCACGCAACGGAGCCATACCGGCACCACCACCTACCCAAATCATTTCCTTCTTAGAATCGAAGATCGGGTGGAAGTCTCCGTAAGGACCACTCATCGTTACCTTGTCACCCGGTTTCAGCGTGAAAATGTAAGATGAAGCGATACCCGGATTCACATCCATAAAGCCGGGACCCTGATCTTTCGGTTTGAACGGAGGAGTAGCGATACGCACTGTCAGCATGATACGGTCACCCTCGGCAGGATAGTTGGCCATAGAGTAAGCACGGATGGTTTCTTCCGTATTCTTACATTTCAAGCCGAACAGACCGAATTTTTCCCATGCGGGCAGATACTCCGGACCGATAAGGTCTTTATCGATATCCTTGTTGTAGTCCATTTCAAATTTAGGAATCTTAATCTGAGCGTATGAACCCGGAACGAAGTCCATGTGTTCACCTTTCGGCAAAGCCACAATAAACTCTTTGATGAAAGTGGCAACGTTCTTGTTGCTGATTACTTCGCATTCCCATTCCTTAACACCCAGTACAGATTCATCAATCTTGATGCCCAGGTCACCTTTTACTTTCACCTGGCAACCCAGACGCCAATGATCCTGTTGTTGTTTACGGCTGAAATGTCCCTTTTCAGAAGGAAGAATCTCACCGCCGCCTTCTACAACCTGGCATTTACATTGACCGCAAGAACCTTTACCACCACAAGCCGATGACAGGTAGATGCCATTGACAGACAGGGTGTTCAGCAAAGTTGAACCTTGTTCTACTTCCAGTTCTTTCTCTCCATTGATAGTTATCTTTACTTTGCCGCTCGGAGTAAGATACTGCTTAGCTACCAGCAAAATAACAACGAGCAGAAGGATAATTCCAAGGAATACTCCAATACTAGCTAATATTAAATTCATATCCATTGTCTTATTCCTTTCCTTTTAGATTTTCAAACCAGAGAAACACATAAATGCCATTGCCATCAAACCTACAGTGATGAAAGTGATACCCAGACCTTTCAAAGGAGCGGGAACATCAGAGTAAGCCATTTTTTCACGGATGGCAGCCAGACCGATAATAGCCAGTGCCCAACCGATACCTGAGCCCAAAGCGTAAGTAGTTGCCTCGCCAATGTTGATGAAATGACGTTGCTGCATAAACAATGAAGCACCCATGATGGCACAGTTTACAGCAATCAGCGGAAGGAAGATACCCAATGAAGCATAGAGCGACGGGCTGAAACGTTCAACCGCCATTTCCACCAACTGAACGATACCGGCAATAACGGCAATAAACAGAATAAAGCTCAAGAAGCTGAGGTCTACTCCATCAATCAGCGCATTAGGTGCCAGTACGTAATTTTCCAGCAAATAGTTCACCGGCAGAGTTACAATCAACACGAAAGTAACGGCTGCACCCAGACCTACGGCTGTCTTTACGTTCTTCGATACTGCCAGGTAAGAACACATCCCCAGGAAGTATGCGAAAATCATATTGTCCACAAAGATGGACTTTACAAACAAACTTAAATATTCCATATTCTTTTCGTTTTATAACGGGGATTAATTATTACTTTCCTGCAATTCTTTGTGTTTTGCACGTTGGTACCAAATGATACAAGCACAGATAATCAACGCCATAGGAGGCATCAACATCAAGCCGTTGTTCAGGTAGCCCAAGTCATAAACAGCCTGCGGGATAACCTGGAAGCCAAACAATGTACCGGCTCCCAGCAGTTCACGGAAGAATGCCACGATAATCAGGATTTTGGCATAACCCAATCCATTACCGATACCATCCAGGAATGATTCCCAAGGACCGTTCATCATAGCAAACGCTTCCAGACGTCCCATCAGGATACAGTTTGTAATAATCAAACCTACATATACAGAAAGCTGCACACTTACATCGTATGCGAACGCTTTCAAAATTTCACTAACGATAGTTACCAATGCGGCAACAACCACCAACTGGACGATGATACGGATACGGTTGGGAATGGTGTTACGCAACAAGGAGATAACGAAGTTCGAGAAGGCTGTAATAATGGTTACGGAAAGACCCATCACGATAGCCGGTTCCAGCTGAGCCGTTACAGCCAGTGCAGAACAGATACCGAGCACCTGTACGGTGACAGGGTTATTCAAACCCAGCGGAGTTAAAAGAACTTCTCTATTCTTTTTAGAAAATAATGCGCTCATATTCTATTTACCCTCCTCTTATTTATTAGTTAAAAATGAATTGTACATGCTCAGGCAATCCTTAATCATCGCATCTACACCCTTAGAAGTGATAGTACCACCTGAGATACCGTCTACCTGATAATCGGGTTTTGCCACCTTGCCGTGTTTTTCAACACCCAAAGCTACAGTACCGTTTTCCATTACATGTTTGCCCAAGAACTGATCCTGGAACTTAGTAGTGGTGATTTCTGCACCCAGACCCGGAGTTTCTCCTTGATGAGAGAAGTAAACGCCATATACAGTGTCTTTGTCATCATTCAATGCGATGTATCCCCAGATAGGTCCCCAAAGACCGGCACCATAAATAGGCAGCACATATTTGGTCTGACCATCCACGTCGCAAACGAATACATGAAGACGTCCGTTAGCGATTTCACCTTTATAAGAAGTCTGGAAAGCAGCATCGTTCTTTACCAAAGAACCGTCTGCCTGCATCAAATCGTCTTCTTTCACATATTTATCATATTCTGCATTCACATCTTTTACGTCATAAACGTTCAAAGCTGCCAGAATTTGTTTCTTTGTGTCCTGTTCTACATTCTGGTACTGTTTTTCTTTCAGAGAAGAAGACACGAATGCCAACAGGAATGCTACGATAACAACCATTATCGAAGCATAGATGATAGTATAACTATTACTATTAGTATTCATAATGTCCGATATTTTAGTTGTTAGTTGATTTTAATCTGTTTTCGCGGGCTGTGATGTTTTTCTGCACGATACAGTAGTCAATCAGCGGAGCGAAGATGTTCATCAGCAGGATGGCAAGCATCATACCTTCGGGATAACCCGGATTCAACACACGGATAACGATAGCCATCACACCGATCAGGAAGCCGTAGATGAACTTACCCTTTTCCGTACGTGCGGAAGTCACAGGGTCGGTAGCCATGAACACGGCGCCGAAGCAGAAACCGCCCAATACGATGTGTTCGTACCAAGGCAACTGAGCCATCATGTTATCTGTAGAGCCGAATACATTGAAGATCAATCCCATCACGATACCACCGGCAAAGACAGAGAACATGGTCTTCCAACTTGCCACGCCTGTCCACAACAGGATGATGGCACCCAGTGCGATAGCGATAACGCTGGTTTCACCGATAGAACCCGGAATCAAACCTACAACCATATCCCACATGGTAGCGGGAGTACCGTTCACATTAATCAGTTCGCTTGCACCCGGAGCGGCTGTAGCAGCCTGTCCCAACATCGTAGCGCCGGTAAAACCGTCCACTACCTGTCCGCCACCGATACCGAAAATGCTGTCAGTGCTTACCCAAACGGCATCACCGGACATTTTGGTAGGATAAGCGAAGAACAAGAAAGCACGGGTAATCAATGCAGGGTTGAAGATATTCATACCTGTACCGCCGAATACTTCCTTAGCGAAGATAACAGAGAATGCTGTAGCGACAGCCAGAATCCACAACGGACATTCCACAGGAACGATCATCGGGATCAACAGACCGGATACCAGGAAACCTTCCTGAATTTCTTCGTTCTTCCATTGTGCCACCACAAATTCGATTCCCAGACCGACTACGTATGATACGATAATCTTAGGCAGAACAGCCAGGAAACCATAAATGAACTTTTCAAAGAAACCTGCCTCCTGGCCTACAGCCAAGAAGTGCTGGTAACCTACGTTGTACATACCGAACAACAGGGCCGGTATCAACGCAATAACCACCATTGACATGATACGCTTGCTGTCAATCGCATCATGAATGTGAACTCCTGTTTTCGAAGTGCTGTTGGGTACGAACAAGAATGTTTCGAAACCGTCGAACACCGAACGAAACGCGTGGAGTTTGCCGCCCTCTTCAAAGTTTGGCTTTATCTTGTCGAGATAATTTCTTAACGCTTTCATTAACTTTTAATTCTTAGTTTTTAATTATTTAGCACATTTCCTTGCGAAGCATGTCCAAGCCCTGACGTACGATGCGTTGCAATTCCAATTTGGAAGAGTCAACGAATTCACATACAGCGAAGTCTTCGGGAGCCACTTCGTAAATACCAAGTGCTTCCATGCGGTCAATATCGCCGGCAATGATAGCTTTAATTAAATATTCGGGGAAAATGCTCATCGGGAATACTTTGTCATACTCGCCGGACATGATCATGTGGCGTTCGCCACCTTTGATACGGGCATCCAGTGTGTATTCCTTGTTACCGCACAACCAGCTGAAATAACTGCGGTTGGCACTGTACTGATCGGTACGCGGCATGATAAAGCCCAGGAATTCGTGCCGGTCATCCCCTTCGGGAATCACAGTAAGACTTGTAGCGTGCGCACCCAGGAATCCGTTTGGCTTCACCAAAGTTCCGGTCAGCACGTTACCGTTAATGTAGCGTAAGTTTTTACCTCCGTTCACACGTCCTGCAAAAATATCTGTCAGCAAGGCTCCTACTTTCAGCTTGCAATAAGCCGGTTTCTTCACTTCCGAACCGGTCAGGGCGATAGTACGGGTAAGGTCTACGCGACCTGTGTTGAACAGGCGTCCGATGAAGATCACTTCTTCCGCACGGAGCGTCCAAACAGTTTCGCCTTTGTTGATAGGACTGATGTGGTTAATCTGAACGCCTACGTTTCCGGCGGGGTTAGGACCGTCGAAGGCAGTTACAGTTACATTTTTGGCGTTGGTCAGTGCAGGGCTCTTCTGCTCTACGCTGATATTCAGATACGTCTTTGCCATCTTTGCCAGTGCGTCCAGACCAGTCTGGAAATCTTTTTCCTGGCCTTTCAGAACAAATTCGAAATCAGCAGCCAATGGGTTAGTGTCAAATGCAGAAACAAAGATGCCTTTCGGCTTGGCATTCGGATCAGCCACCACGATGTAGGGGCGCTGGATAATGAATGAAAAAAGTCCGGCTTCCAGCAGGGCGGCTTTTACCTGCTCGCCTGTCAGAGTCGAAACATCCTTCTTTCCAAACTCTTCGTAGTCTTGCTCCTTTGCAGCTGCAATGGAGATGCTTAAGACTTTACGACGTTCGCCTCTCTCCACGCTGGTAACGACACCGCTTACCGGAGATACGAACTTCACTTCGGGGTGGTTCTTGTCAACAAACAATGTTCCCCCGGCCGTCACATATTCCTGTTCCTTGACCACGACTTTAGGAGTCACGCCATGAAAATCATCGGGCACTATCGCATAGATGTCCGGCTGCTTCACGTCAAAGAACTCCTGAGCAGGTTTCCCTTTCAGGTTGATGTTCAAGCCTTTGTGTAATTTAATCACATTTGCCATATTGGGTTATAAAAAATGGTTTTTAAATTTGAGCGCAAAAGTACAGAAAAAAAATGTGAAAAAAGAAAGAAATGGTGCTTATTATGGAAAAAATTCTGTAATAATAGAAACCTTTCTGAATGTATGTGCAAACTCAGGCAGATGCTCACTTTTTTTTTTAGAACACAAATGACGCGAATGGCATAAATTTATCTTGATTTTTAATTTATGTCATTCGCGTCATTTGTGTTTCATTCCGGAAACACTTACAGTTTGACGGTCTTCACTTTGCCGGGAATGACGGTCAGGTGTACCGTGCCGTTGTTTTCTATATCCACCTCCTGGTAGCGGGCTTCCACCATCACTTTCCCGTCCAGTGCCATCACCCCCCACCGGCAGGCGCTCTCTTCAAAAGCACAATAAACGCCCACAGGAGGAAGAATCTTTCTGTATTTGGGAGGAACGATGATACGTTCCCCCAGTTTCAAGCCCCATTTCATGCCCATACGGTACGGAAGGGCATCTCTTATCTCCTCCAGCCTCTTCCGCCTTTTCGCTTCCTCGTTCCTTCTCTTCTGCCGGTCCGTTTCCTCCGCCCGCTGTCCGGCTTCCTCTTTCAGCTTCTTTACAGCCGTGTCGAAGTCCTGTTCACCGGGTTCGGGAAGGTTAGCGGCAATGTACCGCTTCCTCTTTCCTTTTTCCACATGGTAATACCTTCCGGCCCCGTCCATCACCACGATGCTCCGGTCGGCCAGACGACCGCAGCACCAATAAACTTCCTCGTCATCCCCTGCCAACAAGCAGGCGAACACATCAAACACCGTGGACCATACGGAATCCACCAGCTTGCAGGACTTCGGTACGCGATAATCCGGTATCTTCAAGTAATATTCATAAAAGCAGATGCTGTCTTTATGCAGCCCGTTCATGGAAGCGTATGCTTTTTTTGTACGGCTATGGAAAGTCTCCCCTACCCTCAGCAATTCCACACCGCCATAGGAAAACACCACCGGCTTCTCCCGGTAAGTGCGGCCTGTTTTCATGTCCATGTAGGAAACCGTGCCGGCAGTATCCGTAACAGCCAGCAGTTCCTCTTTCAGGAACTTCAATCTCCGGCAATACCCAAGTATCACTTCCGGCTCCCCGGAGGCACTCACCACTCCGGCCTGTCCATCTTTCAAACGGACTGCCGCACGGTTTCCCTGAATGTCAAAGACTTGCAGATAACAGGGGGATACTGTTATCTTGTTTCCACGCTTCAGCCCCCACCGGCTACTCCGCCGGTCGGGACAAGATTTCAAGGCGGCTTGTGATTCCTTTCCCTCTTCTGCTTCCTCCCGGTTCCGGATGGCTTCCATCAGCCGGTCGTGCGTTATCACCATCTCCAGTTCATCCTCCCGTTGTCTTTCCTCCTCCGGCAGCGGACCGGATACGGACAGCCTGCCTGTTTCCGCCCGTGCCCGGGACAGCGCGTTGCCAATCATCCGTCCCTCGAACATCGCCGCCCAGTCATGGTTCCGGGCGGGCAGACCGAAGATGCGGTACAGACCCACATTGTCTATCAGCATACAGGACTCCTTGTTTGCCGATCTCCTCAACCCACGTCCTACCTGTTGCAGGTATTTCGCCAGGGAAAGCGTAGGACGTGCCAGCTGCACGAACTCCACATCGGGACAGTCGAAGCCTTCGGAAAAGATATCCACATTGACCAGCACTTTCACCTTCCCCCATCTGAAATCCTCCACCAGTTCCCGGCGTTCCGAAGCCGGAGTCCTGCTGTCGATAGCCACAGCCTCCAGTCCGTGTGCGCTATAACAAGCCGCTATCCGGTGGGCATGGGCGATGCTGACAGCATATACGATTCCTTTCTTTCCGCGGGCATATCGTTCCACGCTCTCATACAGCCGGCCGATACTTGTCTCCCGGTTCAGCACCTCGTTCATCTCCTTTACCTGGTAGTCCCCGTCCGCACCCCGTTTCTTCAGCGAGTCTATCAACCGCTGTTCCCTGCTGTTCGCACGGATGGACACATAGTCAAAGGATGACAACCAACCCTTTCCGATGAATTCCGCGACAGTCCACGAAGTGATCAGGCTGTCGAACAAGTCCGTGAATCCCTTGCCGTTCAGCCGGCAGGGAGTGGCGGTCATACCCAGTTTCCTTGCCTCCGGATAGTTCTCCCAAAGTATCCGGTAGGTTTCCGCCAGGGCGTGATGCGCCTCGTCGATAACGATTAGGTCCGGCTCTTCGTCCATGTGCTTCCGGTTTCGTGACAGCCACTGGATGGACATCACCCTCACCCTTCCGTCCTCTTTGCTCATCCCGTGCCGGGACACGGTTTCCTCTATCTGATCCACCAGCTCCCGGCGGTGCGCCACGATCCATACCCGGCTGCCGGAACCACGCAGGAATTCCCTTACTATGGCGGCCAGCAGATGCGTCTTGCCCGTACCGGTGGGCATCTGTACCATCACATTCCGATGAAACTCCCACTCCTTGAAAAGGCGGAGCTTCATCTCCTGCTGGTAATCACGAAGAGTGTCGTTTGGGTAATACATAAGCGGATGCCGGCCACCACCGGCAATAAAATCCCCATGGGGCGATGAACTACGTACAAGCGGTCTATGATTTCCACAGCAACAGTGCGGATAATAAGAAAAATCATCCCGGCAAAGGCGTGAAACGTTCCGGCAAGGAGCCGGTACGAGCTTGTTTCCTCTCGTAGAACGAGGAAACGTTGATACGGAGGGAGATTAAAAATTGAGAATTTAAAGATGGCAGTTCATACCGGCTCTCCCAAGCAGGGACAGTGGGGACAGCAGGGACAGACCCCAATTTCTCACACACGCACGCGCGATATAATTAGGTGGGAAAATCATCTTTCCCCTGCCTTTCCACAGGATTATGTCCGGCCGGAACTTCTGAAAAAAAACGCACGACAGGGAGGATAACCGAAAGCACCGTCCTCATCAGACTCAAACGTTTCACCAAATAAGAGGTACCGGTAAGTGTGGACGGCAAGGGAATATATCACCCAACTTATCCTCCCTTTATAAGTACACGCATGCGTGTGTGAGGAAAAAAGGGGGTGTCCCCACTGTCCCCGTGTCCCCGTAAACTCCCTGCAATCCGCCAAGGGGTCAGAAGAGATCACACCGCACGGACGTGAAGTTATCTTTGCAATGTTCAAAGGAACTAGCCGTCACCCGCCACAAGATTACAAAAACTTTGGTACAAGATTCCGCGGATCTTGTACCAAGTTTCACCGGATATTGCAGCAGTGTGCACCTCTTTTCTTCGGACTCTGTTTCCTTTCTACATTTTCATTCTTCTATTATCCACTTTTCAATATTGTGGGTTTCAGCACTGAAGTTCACCCCTATTTTAAAGAGCTTCCGTCCGTCCGAAGCAAAGGGAAGCGCGTAATGCTTGTCATGAATCTGTTGCAAAGCCTCCTCGGCCGTGCCGTCCAGCTTGAATTCCATCACATAGATAAACTTGTCAGTCTGCAGGACAAGGTCAATGCGCCCTTTGCTCGTATGATATTCCACTTGGGTATAGAAGCCGACAAGCTTGAATACGATGAAAAGCACATTCTCATAATGCAGTTCCTGTTCGCGGATCACTTCGTAGGTAGTATCCGCAAAGAAACTTTGCAGACGGCGGAAGAAGGAGTCATAATCACCGAAACGCACCTCACGGACAAATTTCTGAATCTCAAAGGGAGATTCCACCTTATTTAACGTGAGTTCGATATAAAATCAAAAGATAGTAAGTTGCCCGTCATTGATAAAGTTCACTTCAATGGCGGGTTTCTTTTCAAAGAAACAATAGGCTGCGATAGCAGATAATGAATTGGCAATGAAATTGCTGAAAGAACGATGTCGTGAGTGTTCTATCTGTGCAATGTTTTTCAGCTCGTCATTGACTGTTTCAATCAACGCTCTCTTTCTGAGCAGGATCCTGTCGGCAATACTCATCAGGGAGTTCCTCATATTGTTTTTAACTTTAGTGACAAGTTGTATACCATTAAGGAAAAGATTCTCAAACAGAGCCTGGCCAATATATCCCTTGTCTGCACATAGTTTTCCTTTAATGTTCTTCAGAAACTTACCCTGCTTCAAGGGTTCCCGGTCATCCACATTTCCAGGTGTGAATATGAAATTGAGGATTTCACCCTTGTCATTGATTATCAGATGCAGCTTGAATCCGAAGAACCATCCCATAGAACATCTTCCACGCTCGGCAAGCCCTTCAAATGTCTTATGAATCAAGATTCTTTGGTTACGGCATACACGTAAGGGAGGGGAGTCAACGAAACTGATGCCGGTACAGGTTCCCAGCAGTACTTTTTTGATGAAGATGGTCATGAGAAGCAATACTTCCTTCTCCAGTTCCACAAAACGGTTATAGGACACCCGGTGCGGAAACAGGTGTTCCAAATGTTTGCAGACATACTCTTTGTAATAATGCTTGAAGCAGCGGAAACCACCGGAGTGGAACAGAATAAGAATGACCATCATCTCCGCATCACTCATCCGGTTAGGCTTATTACGATGCCCGATCTTCTTGTCTTCAATCATATATTTTTCCTGTTGAAACGAAAATTCCTTGCAAAAATCATCGGCCATACAATAAATCTCTGTAATTTTAGACTCTGAGAACATAGTGGTAATCGATTAAATGTTATAATTGGTCACTATAAATTTAATACTTTTATCGCTATGTTCCTAATTTTCAAATAAATAATTATAACCATTATATCGAACTCACGTTATTTACGTTCGCGTAAAAAGGGAACAGGAAACGTACAAACCCCTCTTCCACTTCCCGGTTCGGAAAACCTAAACGGTACATGCCTTTCCAATGTTTCCTTGTCCACATGCTTGGCCAGACTCATGTCAAAGTACAGCACCGGATATTCCGTCCATTCGGTTTCCTGCTTTTCGATGGCAAACCCTTTGAAGAGTTCCTTCTTCCCCACAAAATAACTATGCAGCGTGGAAACCAGCAACGACTTACCGAACCGGCGGGGACGACTCAGGAAATAATAATTGGAAGCACCGTGTGCCATACGGTAAATGTATTCCGTCTTATCTATATAAGTTCCCCTCTATGACTTTCTCAAAAGTCTGTACCCCTATCGGGCATCTCTTCAACTGCTGCTGTTCCATGATTCATCGTTTTTTGATTGTACTACAAAGGAACAAAATCTAACCGGAAATTTCTAATAGGAGCCTCTTTTTTATCATTTCAGATGAATCTTGAAATAAATGCCTCCGGAGAAGTATTTCCCATTGTTCAATTCGGCAATCAGATTGATATGGTCTTTCCAAAGCTGGTAATGTGCCCCGATATTCACTGTGCGGGCGTCATATTCGGCCATCAGATTAAAACCGTTCAACAATTTGTTTCCCCAAGATTCTCCTAATGTATGTATCTTAAAATTTGCACCTATGGCTATACCCTTTGCCTGAGGATAATTAGCCGGCCGGTCGATGACATAAGATACATGAGTCCCCAAATTTCCAATACCAGCAAAATCAATATGTTTTGTCATCGCTATATAATAACACATAAAAAAAGCATTACCGCCTGATTCATTCCGTGAGGCTATCCCTCCCCCTCCCGATGCTTCATGTGTTCCTGGATCATCCAACCCTACAACGATCTGCGGTGTCCAGCCTTTCCACCACCCTTCTTTCCATACCCGTAACCGCCCATAAAAGGAACGGTCTTGATTTGAATATTTCCCCCAAACTTTTTCCGGGAAATAAGTAGACCCTTCATTGGCATAATTCAATGTACAGGTATATCCCACCTCCAGCCATGGGAAGATTGTGATATTCAGATAATAATTAAATGTATATCTCACATCAAAATCCTCATACCGAAGTGGAGTTATATCAAGTACATTACCACCAAATTTGAATGTTTTATCCTTCTCCATATCAGCTGTCGGTGCATGCAATAATCCTGTGGTTCCCCTTAAAGCCTGTGCATGTATATGTAAACATCCGCACAATAGAAATAGAATCAGGAGTGCATTACATTTCCATCGTCTTTTCTTAGTACTATTACAACTTTTCATTGTAACTACCACATTTTCAAATTCAAGAATAAACATCATTACAAATCCTTCAGGAATAAATGCAGTTCCACTTCTAACGTCTTTGAATTCCCCCTTATTTTGATAGCTTTTGTTTTCATCTTTTTTCCATAACAAGGCGAAAGCCAGACATCTTCTATCCCGACTAAGCCGATCGGTGTGTTTATATTTACACAACAACTGTTTTCTCCCATACGTATTTGTATCGTATTCCTATCTATATATGCCTCACAGTCTGGTCCCAACAGCAAAGTAGCACACCAAGGTACCGCTTTAGTTATCCCATCCTTTATCCGCAATTTTAAATTGGAATGTTCCCATTCAAACACACGCCGATGCCGGATAGGTGCATATCCATCATGGGATGCTTCAAGCCTTACAATATTATTATCAACAGAATAGTTTTCCAATGTACACTTTGCCTTTCTTCCCCAAAGGAAAGCACCCAGCATCTCACTCTGGTTTCTGCCATCTATACATAATGTATTATGCATCTCCGTTTTGCGAAACAAATTCCGGAAAGGTAAATCACAATGATAAATATACGTCCCGGGATCAGCAAACAACATCTTTCCATCCACCATCATCTGAAAACTTAAGGCATCCGCATGTCCATGGGCCGCTATGCTTCCAAAGCCCAAAGCGGCATGATCAATACCGATTAATACACGGTCCTGTCCGTCACGAAGGAATGTATTCCCCCCTTCTTTAAAACAACAAGCATCTGATACCGGCAAAGGTTCCATTCTCCTCATGTCACCTATCTCTTCATCGGTAAACAGCCAGCAGACCGTTTCATTAACCGGATGTTGAAAAGTATATTGATAGGAAATTTTCAATACCAAAGAACATAATTGCATTATATATTGCAAGTGATTGATTTCTCCTCCCTGCAAATCCAGAATTTTGCCTTCATCATCATCGCCAAACTCCATTGCAACATTCCCTCTCCATGATGAACACCCTACATATCCTGTCATTTTCTCAAGCATCTGAAGCCAAATTTCCGGTACATTGCAGTTACAGGTCTGCATGGAGTGTATCATCAGCGCATAAGCTTCCATACCGAACATCTGGTAATGCAATGATAACTCCTTGTTCACTCCATCCGTGTAATTCTGTTTCAATAATTCTTCCGTAAGGATGGAAATCCCCAATGTTTTCCATTTCTCACAATGGAAAGCCAGTCCTGCAAGCCCGATAGCTGTCGCTTCCACCAACAAATGGTTGTTGGCCGATGAAAAACGGGAGTAATGTTGTGAAACATAGCCTATCATATTACGGATTCCAACGGAAAGTCTGATTTTAAAGTCCTTATCCACATTCTTACTTTGGGAAAGAAAAGCAAGCGTGTACATCCAGTTTATCGCCCGTATGGCCACTTCCATCACACTGGTCCAGGATATACCTTTTAAAAAAGGGTTCTCCCTTCTCCAACTGTCAAAAAGAGCTTGCAATTCCCTATAATACTTCAAATCGCTTGTAGCATAAAAATTCTTTGCCAGTAAAGCAAACTGAAAATGACGGTTCAACTCCCAATTAGTACGCGCGTCCCCGATATGATCACATTGTTTATATGGCAAACTATAACTGAATTTCCTTGACCATTTATTGCCTGTCTGGAATCCGGCATGCCAGTCCTGTTTATAAATTCCATAATCATATCTCCCCAACAGGTGAATATCCGTCCGTACACCGAACTTCTTGTTTTTAAAATTCAGTCCCAGACGACCGGCGTCAAATGACAGATGCGATATTTCTTCATAGAACAGGCTTGAAGTTATATCCATATCGCTATTGGCGAAACGTACCTTTTCCCGATGCTGGCTTTTCTTTTGTTCCAACCGCCAAAGTATTTCTTTGGCATTCATTGCCCGCAGACGATTATAATACCAGGAGATTTTTTTCATGAAGACTATAATTGAGGCAGTTCCTATAAACCTCTTTTCTTGAAATATCTATCATACCCTTCAAGCAGGGCTTTTGAAGTATGTTCCCAACTCAGTTCATTGATTATGCGGCTACGACCATACTCAGACATCCGTTTACGTTTGTCGGGGTCTTCCAGTAACTCTATAATCTTCTTTGCCATATCTGCCGCATTGTTAGGTTCCGCATAAAGTGAAGCCGCCTGGGCGGAGTGACGTCCTTCGGTAAGATCGAATTGGACAATGGGCTTTCCGAGTGCCATATATTCCAAGATCTTATTCATGGTGCTCTTATCGTTCATTTCATTGTATTCATCCGAATTGACACAAACATCTGCCGTATTCAGATAATCAAGCAGCTTTTCATCACTCACTCGGCCTGTAAATTCTACAATATCATCCAAACCCATATCATGACAAAGCTGTTTCAACTGCTCCAGATGCGGACCACCGCCCACAATGCCCCAAAATACATCATCACGCCCCCAATCATTCTTTATATGGGAAGCCGCTTTTAGTAAATATTCAATTCCTTCCTGCTGGCCGATAACTCCCAAATAACCTACCATATATTTACGACCACGCTTGATTTCCGGTTTTGCCGGAGTTATCTTCAAACGCTCCAGTTTGGGACCACTGCGTAAGACATATACGTCTTCCGTTTTCATTCCTCCACGTTCTATGGCTATCTTCTTATAACTCTCATTGGTGACAAAAGCAAAAGTACAGTGTTTATAGGTATTACGTTCCAACCACAACTGGCTCTTATAAAGCAGGCCGCTTTTCTTACCAAACTTAGCCTCATACAACTCCGGACAAATATCATGATGGTCAAAAACATAATCCACTCCATGTTTTTTAAAAGGCTTGGCCACCAAATAAATATCATCTGGCGGATTGCATCCGTGAATCACATGGAAGCCCCGTTCCTTAAATATTTTCTTGGCCAGGTGATATGCATCGCGCAAGGCACAATAATACTCACGGGCATATCCCCATGCGCCATTTCCTTCCCGTGGTAATTGATGGCGATAGATATGCACGCCTTGCAGATATTCATAATCCTTGTCATAACCTTTGCCTTTAGGGCAAATGACACTCACACCGTATCCATTCTCCACTAATGTGGTAGCTTCTTGCCATACCCGTGTGTCAAACGGTACAGGTAGATTCTCCACTATAATCAGTACTTTCCTCTGTTCCATGAGTTGTTAAAATTCCGTTCCTTTGATGTCTTTCTCTATTTTCTGATACTGCGCTGCGGTATTCGCATTAATATTTCCCCAGGACAATCCTTCATAAACACCGGCATAATCCACGTCTTTCCAAGCCCGTACCAGATCAATGATGATTTTACCCGGATAGTTTTGCAAAATATCTGCAAACTCTTTTTCTTTATTAGTAACCACCAGCACATCGCTCCCCTCAATCACGGACTGAAGGTTATCTGTAACAAAATGTTGTAAATGAGGAATCTTCGCCATTATGAAATCCTTATTCGTTCCTGTCAGTTCCGAAATTTTCACATTTTTGTCATAAATGCGGATATTGAACCCTTTGCCCAGCAGAGTTTCCACGACATCCACTATCGGACTGCAACGTAAATCATCCGTTCCCGCTTTAAAGCTCAAGCCTAGAACACCCACATTCCGCTTTCCTTTCCCCATTATGACAGAAACAGCATTCTTTTTTTGAATCTCATTGGAATTTTCTATGCTGTTAATGACTGGAACATCAATATATAAATCACGTGCCAAGGTGCGGAGAGCCTTGGAATCCTTAGGCAAACAAGAGCCACCATATGCAAACCCGGGTTTAAAATAATAGGGTGATATGTTCAGTTCACGATCCTTACAAAAGATTTCCATCACCTTATGGCTATCAATATCCAGTCCCTTGCAGATATTGCCCACTTCATTACCGAAAACAATCTTCAAGGCATGATATGTATTATTGACATATTTCATCATTTCCGCAACTTTGATATCAGTACATACGAATTCCGCATTTATATCTTTATACAGTTCACGGAATTTTTGCTCGGCATACTCGCAATCTGTACCAATCAAAGTCAAAGGAGGGTTCAAATAATCATGTACAGAGGTTCCTTCACGAAGGAATTCCGGATTGGATACCACAGTAAATGCCTTGCCACGCTGCTTGCCGGATGCCTCTTCTATGATCTCACCTACTTTTTTATTGGTTCCGGGCAATACTGTACTACGAATGGCAATGATATGATAGGTTTCTTTCGTTTTTATAGCTTCTCCTATTTGTCTTGCTACTCCGTAAATATAGCTAAGGTTTAGATGCCCTTCCTTGGAACTGGGAGTTCCCACCGCTATAAAAGAGATTTCCGAATGATGAACCGCCTCATGGACATCTAGAGTGGCTGTCAAACGCCCGTTTTTATGCCCTTCTGCGCACAGTTCTTCAATGTCTTTCTCTATGATGGTAGGATGACCGGATTTTATCAGGTTCACTTTGTTTTCTGACACATCCACTCCTATTACATGGTGACCCAATTTTGCACAACAAGCTGCGCCTACGCATCCTACGTAGCCGAGACCGAAAATACTAATATTCATGATAAAAATTATTTCTTGCAGTTACACTTTTATTCCGATATGATATAACTGTATTTGTTACGGGTAGTATAAATTAAATCCTGTTCTTTAATCAAGTTAATCTCAAGTTCCAGATTAGACAAACCAATCTTTAAATCAATCATTTGCTTTAACTCATCCAAATTTTGAGAAGAAAAAACAGCTTCTGGAACAATATTAAGCAAAACCTTTCCATTTTTCTTTTGAATGAATTGTGCATAACGAATATTATGGCTATAGGTTAAAATAAAAGTCAAAGCAGCATTATTATATATCGAACCGTCCTTACCTTTTATGCAATTACCACTTCTCCCTTGTATCCTATCAATAGAAACACGTTCATCCTTCGTATTCTCTTTCAATATTACAACATCACTCGATTGGTAACGTATCAAAGGAAAAGCTGAATTTATTAACGATGTTGATACAACCCGATCTTTCAGATATTCATTGATAGAATAACCTGGATCTTCAAAATAGCCATCATGTTTTATTGATTCGCTAATTCTTATTGTCCTTTCTGTAGTTCCATAATGGTCAAATATTTTAGTCTGAAACCGTTCCTCTATCAATTGTCTTTGAAAATCCAACAAGTTCTCCGAAGATGTAAAACACACAGGAATATTACAATATAATCCTTTATCCTTTAGCAATAAGGCCAAATTATACAAGGAACTTGGATATCCTTCAATTGCCTGAGGACTCCTCTTTTCAATCCCTTTATAATACGCCCCCACTGTTTGTTCATTTATATTATAGCTTGAAAGATAGAGAGTATTTGATATATGTACATACATCATAGTATCTTTCTTCCCTAGATTTCCACGTAAAGACACTAATGGTTGTCCATAAATATATCCACAACGTTTCCTATAGCAATAGAAATAAGCTTGCTCCTTCCAGATTGACTTCCAGTCCTCAAAAACGGTCAAAGGGGTTCCTGTAGTCCCACTTGTCCTATTTTTTAATAATTTCCACTTAGATGTGGTAAGCAGAGCATCAGACTGATGAAGAATCATATCTTTAGTAACAATCGGCAACTTGCTTATATCATCTAAACATTTTATATCTTCTAATTTTATACCTGCTTCAGTATAAAGTTTATGATAAAAAGAAGACTTTGTATATGCTTTGCGGAAAATATTTAAAAATACCCTTTCATTTCTTTCCTGTAGTTCATCATGTGACATATTATACATCCGCTCAATCTCTTTTATATAAGGGTAAATAACAGGATAAGATCTTAGCAAATATTTTACTGACTCCTTTAAATATTTATTCATTTATCATTTAATAATTTAAGATACAGATTTTCCAATTGCTTTTTCACTGAGTCAGGAAGATGGTCTTTTACCATATCCGCTGATGCAGCTCCCATTTTCTCCCTTAACTCTCTATTAAACAATAAATTGTCTATATCTTTCTTCATTTTTTTTTTATTACCAGGTTCTATGATAAAACCATTTACTCCATCCTTTACTATTTCTGGTATTCCACCTACATTTGTAGAAATAATTGGCAAATGATAAGACATTGATTCTAAAATTGATATGGGAAGCCCTTCATAATAAGAAGGTAAGATATAAACATCTGCTTCGTTTAGCAACTTTATTTTTTCTTTTCCTGAAACCCAACCTTCATAAAAAACAATGTCATCTATTTTTAATCGCTTTATAGTATTTAAGACATCTACAACATTGCCATTGCCAGCAAATCGAAATATTAGATTGCCCCCATAAGCTTTCTTATTTTCTGAAATAACTTCCAATAAGTCATAAATCCCTTTTTCTTTACATAAAAGACCTAAAAATAGCAAGACACAAGCGGTCTTTTTAGGAACAGATTTATATATAGGATGTTCTATTGGATTTTTAATTACAATAACATTTTTACACCCTAATTCATTTATGAAAAATTCCTTCCAACTATCTGATAATACAATTACGGTATCACATTTTCTTAATGTATTATTTACAATCGTGCGATGCTTCAATGCAAATTCCTTAAATGCACCACCATGCATATGATACACTACTTTCTTTCTAAACAATTTTGATAAAAAAATAAAGATTCGTTTTCGCCAGAAGCTGGCATAAGAAGCACCATGGATATGAACTATTTTAATTTCCGGACAGCATATCATTACAAACATGAAATGAATGAATGCTTCTATAAATATTCCTATCTTTTGAATACTATTTCCATCAACTACAGTTCGTACAAAACGAAAAGGAGAAAAAATAGTAGAATATACTTTTTCTACTGAAGCTACTCCTCCTTTAGCTTTTTTATAATCTATACCAAGAAACAATATTTGAGAAGCTAATGAATAATTAATTTTGCCACTGTTTTTTTTTATTTTCATATAATATCTATTGATGTTTTAATAAAACAACAAAACTTTTTATTGAAAAAAAATACGGAAATTCTTTCATTTGAACCTCTAAACTCTTATTAGATTGGCTTATCCTTTTCCTATATTCTTATCAAAAAAAATTAAGTTCTTATACAAGTATTAAAGCTGATACAACCCAAGTTAAATCTATTTTTTAGTTACCAAAAGTTCCCTCAGGACATCTAAAAATTTTCTCCCATATTTTAAATCAGGTTCAACATAATTACCTTCTCCCCATTCATTCCAAGATTGTAGAAATAATATTTTATGTTCCTCATCTCTATCTTTTATCAAATCCATAGCTTTAATTATTTGTTTACGAAAAAGTTCAGGAGTTGAATTATACCATATATTCGTCGTATTTTTACCAGCCCTAGGACTTCTATCAAAATTAGGTATAATAGTGGGATATACATTATCCCATTTATCCTCTTTGACATAATAATTATTTATAATATCCTTATAATTATACTTAACTATAATTTTAAGATTAAATACTTTCATCATAAACCTCTTAAAATAATATACCAAAGGAGAATCAGATAATACTTGCGCTCTATTACTACCCCTAGAATTTACAGCATCAAATCCTTTCTCAAATAAATTATTATATACGCTCTCTGCCTTTTTAGCCAAAGAAGAATATGTATATCGTTTTTTTATAGAATGACTCGCAGTATTATTGGTTACTGTATAATTTTCAGCAATACCAACAAAATAGAAACCCTCTAATCCATTCTCTATTGCTAAGTTATTCCAAATCCTTTTCATTTCTGCAAAATTGGGTATTGATAAAGGAGAAAAAATGACAAATAACAATTTACCATCAACTCTTATATATCGGGAATCTCTAAATGCTTTTAAATATGTATTAAAATGCAATTCATGATCTTCTTCTCCTGGATATGTTTGTTCCATTATTACAGTTTCTTTAAATTGAGAATTAGAAGCAGACCATGTCTTAGTAGACCATGTATGATTTGCCCAGCCTAAACAGAAAGGGAAATTAGGATGTCCAGAGTTTACAACTTCATTAAAAGGCCTCTCTAATAATTCCTTACCGGATCCAAACCAATAATGCCAATAACAGAAACCTTCAATACCTGCATACTTAGCTAAATTTGCTTGTTCTTCCCTTACTTCAGGTAACCTTAAATCATAGTATCCTAAATCAGCTGGGACTTTGGGCTGATAATGCCCTTTGAATAAAGGTTTTGCTTTTCCAACATTTGTCCATTCTGTAAATCCTTTTCCCCAAAACATATCATTTTCTGGTATCGGATGATATTGGGGTAAATAAAACGCTATAACTCTTGCTTTCTTATACATTTCCTTTTTTTATTTATAAATATTGACTGTGCACAAAAGAATAAAAAACAGATATACCACAAATGCTCACTAGCTGCACCTACAAGAAAGCTAAATAAAAACTTTGAAATAATATACAAAATCAAAAAAAATTTAGCTTCCATTGTTATTTGCTGTTTTTTGTATAAATAGAAGACTAAATAAAAACAAAAATAATATGATAATAGCATGATAATAATTGTCCCTATTATCCCATAGCTTAATAATGAACTTAATAGCTCCCCTTCAAACTCTCCTGTCAAAGCATTCTTTTCTCCATTTTCCAAAAAATAAGCAACATATCCATAGCCATGCCCAAACAAAAATGTCTTTACATTTAGATTTATTAAAAATATAGTTGCAATTAATTGCCCCAATCTTCCCTCAACAGATGAACCATTTATATTTGCAGCTTCTGAAGAAGAAGAATCAAATATTAAAATAAAAGATTTTACAAAAGGAGCATATTTTTCCAATACAGGGAAATATATTATAGAAACCATTAAAACTCCTACTATAAACAAAAAAAGCAAACGTTGCTTTGGTGGTAATGACGATAAGAATAAAAACAAAACAGGACAGAAAAAAGCAAATAAAGGGCCTCTTGACCCCGTTAAAAACATATTTAAGAAAATTAATATTATGACAAATAAATCACCCAAATTATTTTGTTTTCGTACAATAATATTAAATAAAGGGATATATCCCAATACAACTAATAATATTCCATATTGTATTGGATTAAAGGTTATTCCAGACAATCGTCCATGCAATCCACCTCTTTCTTCGTTTATAAAAAGATTTGCAGATTCTAAATAAGCTATTTTATCATCAAAATACTGAGAGATATATTCTAAATATGGATTAGAATTAACCGAATAAGCATACACTCCATATAAGCATACAACAAAACATAAGATCCTAAAACATTTGTATACATACTTACAATCCCCTTTTTCACCTAAATAGAAAATTGGACAAATAGCGATTAAAGGTATAACACCTTTTAAGTGGGAGATTTGTTGGGACAAAGGAATCGTTTGTTCCCCAAGCAGAGCAATCATTACTCTACTTCCGACATAATATAATAGAAAATATTTAATCCACTTATTAACAAAAAATGTTTCTATTCTATATTTAGACACTACTCCATAACAATAGATGAATAAACAAATTCCTGCGAACAATGAAATCGGTCCTAAACGCACATAATACGGTAAACATGTAACAATACTAAAAAAAGCAGGAAGTATGAAGCGTTGCGAATGTACTGAAAAACAAACAAAAAACAAAAAGATTAACCAGATCAACATTACATCAGTGTTTCTTTACAAGTTTAGCTACAGGTTTAAGCATTAATTCTAGTATTTTAAAAAGCAATACTTGGTTTAATTTGAAAGAATAATTGTGTCTTATTATAATCTTTATTAAGCGTTTAATAATACAAAATCTAATTCTCAAATCAGTACTATATGATCGACGCCAAAAATAACCAGAATAATAACAACTAGCGGCAAAAAGAAAAGCATTATTACTCCAAAGCCTCGGTACTCCTCCTGATTGCATAATACCAGTGGAATGTATTCTATAGCATCCTGTCTTTTCATTTAGATAATAACAAAGACTTTTACCTGCAATAAAAAGAAATAATGAATAATCATAGCCTGCAAACTTCTGTTCTAAATAGTCAGACCAATAATCTTTACGAAAGCATACAGTTAACGTTTGAGGAAAATTATTATTCAACAATTCGCAAAAGATATCACCAGAAAATGATTTCTTCATATTTCTTTCAGAAACATCATTAACATATAATTTACCTAAGACATCAACAGTGTTAAAAGCCGAATAAACAAACCCCACCTTTTCATCATTTTCCATTATATCCACTTGCTTTTGTAATTTATATGGATCTATCCAATAATCATCCCCTTCACATAAAGCTATATATTTCCCATGTGTATGTTCATTCATTATTCGCTCCAAACTTCCATTCTTCTTCGACCATTGATTTTCTCTTTCTAATATAGGTTTAATTATATTAGGATACATTTCAGCATATTCCCGTATAATATTAGCCGTTCCGTCAGTAGAAGCATCATCATGAACAATTACTTCAAAACAAAAATCTGTTTGCTGCATTACGAAGCCTTCCAAGCATTGACGTATATATGGCTCATGATTATACGTAAGACATTGAATAGTAACCAATGGACTATCTTTTTGTATCATATTTATTATAGTTTATTTTACACATTTATTAAACAATGGTTTTTCTACAAACCTCATCCGCAGCATATCAACCAAAATGCAAATCACAAAAATTGCAATTACACTCAAAATAGCATGAAGAACCATGGTATTTGTACCATATTGACCCACGTTATTGAGAATGTCCTGCCACAGCCACTGTCGCATAATATCGCTATTTGCATGGATCAGAAGCACACCAAAAGTACTTGCCCCAATCATATTGATCAGTTTGCTATATCCTATCTTTAAATCTTTGAAAAACATAAACGAGCAAAGAGCAGTAACCAAAGCCATAATATGATTACTATCAGCCACAAACCAAAACACAGGTATATTTTTATTAACAAAGACAGTAGACAACCACGCCATGAACACCACGCTTGCCATAGAAATCAATATAGACAACAAGGTCAGCCATCCCCAATTCCTATTAGATATTTTTATTGGAAATCCATAAAGATGAATATAAGAAGCTATGAAATACAACACGACAAACCATGAGACATAATTTACTCCCAAAGTAATCTTAGGTATAGTACCTATCATACTATACACCAACAGACAAAGAAGAATAAGCCGTAAATGCAACTTAGAGTTCATGGTTTGTATCAAAAGATTAAGAAAAGGGATCAACAAATAGAATACCACGAAGCACGCCACGAAATTCACTCCCAAACTTTGTATCGGTACCAATGCATAAAAAACAGTACTGAAAGAAGGACTGCAATATCCCGTAAGCAGAAAAGTGCCTGTAATAATAAGGTTATAGAAATAAATCTCAAACAACAGCTTCATGAATTTTCGTAAGCTGATATGGGATTTACACATAAAATAACCGGTAATCATCACAAAGCAATTGATACCTGTTTTCCCCCACATTCCAAATAAATAAAGAAATATGGACTGGATATGAAGTGGTTCCTCTTTCATCACAGACATTAAGCCGGAATTGACAACATAGTGATGGGCCACAATAAGCAGCATCACAATGATCCGATAAAGTTCCAGATTAGAGTTTCGTTCCTTGTGAAACGATGTTGATTCTGCAACCGATGAAGATTCGGAACAGGTAGACGTGGGAATGGGCAACAATACATTCATTATCAAATAATTACATACTATACATATTATTTTCTAGCATAAAATATTAACTAAACCAAGTAACAAACTAAATTGTTCCATTATCCACCCTGACCTCAACTCCAGTAATACTACAAGCACCATCAGACAGTAGAAATGCTACAGTTTCTGCCACTGAACGGACCGAAGTCGCAGCCTTCATCGAAGTGCGTTTATAAATACGATTCTTCTGCTTTTCGGTAAGTGTTGCACTCATAGCCGTTTCCATAAAACCGGGAACCACCACATTACTGCGTATTCCCAACTCCCCCCACTCTCTCGCCGTATCCTTGGAGAAAGCTTCAAGTGCACCTTTACTGGATGCATACATGGCCAGCCCTTTATAGCCGGTATGTGCTGAGATAGAGGAAATATGAACAATACTTCCTTTGGTATGATGAAGCAGCATATTACGTAAAACGTATTTGGTTATCATCATCGGAGTAAAAACATTGACCGAATACATGGATTGCAATCTGTCCAGTTTCAAGTTCGTAACAATATCATCATAAGCCATTGCGGCATTGTTGACATAACCATGAAGCTGAATCCTATTATTTACAAAGTCCTTGAACACATTTCTGTGCACATTCTCACTATCACCCAAGTCTATACTTTTAAAGAAAAGTTTATTGTCAAACTCTGATTCCAGCTTTTTAAACTCATCCGTATAAGAACGGGCTACACCATATACGGTATGTCCTTGCTCCAATAGTACCCTACATATCTCAAGGCCTACTCCACGCGAACATCCTGTCACTAAATAGTTCATAATCTTTTTAATTTTCCGGTTCTTGTTAAAGCAAAAGACTCTACAAACTTTATCCTACGGGGAATCTTGAAATCCTGCAATTTATTCTTGAGTTGACAACGGATATCCAACTCTTTCAACAGAACACCTTCCTCCAACTGGATATCAGCACAAAGCACATTACCCAAAACAGAGTTGGACTTCCCATAGACCAATGACTGACGGATACCGTCAATGGCATTAATGACAACCTCCACTTCTCCGGGATTGACTTTATACCCCCCTACATTTATCAGTTCATTCTTGCGGCTTTTAAACCTAAAGATACCCTCCTGCTGGTCCACCCATTCTATCAAATCATTTGAATGGTAATAATCTCCATCAAAACTAAAACTTTCCGACCGTCCCAGCAATGAACGGTGAATAAGCAATTCATCATCCACAACCATAAATTTATCCCGTATAGAAACAGGTATCTGGAAACAATCACCCTTTGCCGCAAACAAAGACCCCGCCTCTGTAGAAGCGTATATATTATTTATCTTAGCTAGAGGAAATATGTCATGTATAACATCAAAAAGATGCCGGTCACTTTTCTCCCCCCCAAAAGTAATCCGCTGTACAGAAGAATATTCTTTTTCAAAGGGTAATAACAGTCTGTAGAAAGTAGGAGTAGCTGAAATGTGAGTCACAGAATACTTCTCTATCAGGCTATAGACCTCATTTCGGGCAAGACCAAACACATTTACCAAAGTATTCTGGTTTTCAAAGGCTTGAAAGAACACTTGCAGTCCTGCCATGTGTGTAGGATTATAGGCATAGGCCCAAACCTGCCATTGATACCTTTCGGCACAACGTACCGAACGGGTAAGTCCCTGCACACTATGAATGACCTTTTTGGGCTGTCCGGTTGTTCCCGAAGTAAATATCGTAATTTCAGAAGCGGATTGCTGTAAAGCCTTAACCACCTCATCCATTGATGAGAATTTTTGTGTCCGGAGTTTCTCTATGACATTAATCTTTTCTTCATTTATCCCACCCAGTTCGGACAGACTCAGGTCGGAATCAAGCAATACCAAAGGCTTATTATTGACCAATGCTTTTATCAAGTTGGAAAAATACTTGAAAAGATCATGCGTCTTTAATAAAGGAACATAGTCGTCCATACATACAGCCTTTAAAAGGTCCGCATAGCTATATGACTGCTCTCCATTGTATAAAAACATAGTCATACCGTTTTTATTTTTCCAACTTTGCAAGAACTTCTCCAATAGTGTTCACAAGACCATCCTCAAAAATATCAATATCAAACTCATCCTCAATGCGGACTGTCAGTTCTGCAAGATCAAATGAGGTCAAGTCCAAATCATTACGCAGATTGTCGTTTACATTAAGGCTTGATACTGCCGACAATTCTTTTGTAGCACGAATTTCATTTATGATAGCCAATACTTTTTCTTTCATTTCTTTATTTATTAACAGGATTATAAAAATGGGTATTACACAGGTCGGTAGCCACACTCCCCCATGACAATCCTACTCCAAAACCACTCATAACAACCCGAGACAGATCATAATTATTTGTAGAACAGAGATCAGATAAAAGAAGAGGAATTGTAGCAGGCCCTGTATTACCAAAATTTGTTACGTTTGTAGGAGTCACTTCTGAACGTACCTTAAGTTTCTTACGAACATAATTTACCATAAATACATTAGCTTGATGCAAAGCAAACAGACCAACAGAATCTTTCTCCCACTGCATTGTTTCCAGCAAGATATTGATATTTTTATGCACTTTCGTGATGGCAAAATTAAAAATAGCCAAACCATCCATAAACAGATCATTTTTAGTACGCCCATTATGATCCTCATCATATTCCAAGACAGAAGTTGCAGCTGAGACGGGAGTACGGAAACCACCTGCTGGTACAATCAACCTGTCAGCTCCACTACCATCAGACTGAATATGAAATCCCATAGGATTACTTCCACGCCCCACCAAAGTGGCCGTTCCACAATCACCAAACACCATCCGTAAGGATTTGTCCATAGGGTTAATCATACGTGAAGTAGTATCACCGGCAAGTAACAATACTTTTGAACACATACCTGAATTAATCCAACATGCAGCTTGAAACAAACCATAAATATATCCGGAACATCCATAATGAATATCAATGCATACAGTATTTTCAGACAATCCGAGCCGGTCTTGCAGACATATTGAAGTCGCTGGTAAAATATAATCGGAAGTTTGGGAAACAAATATCAAACCGTCGATAACAGATTTGTCAATACCGTCCTTATCGAAAAGATGTTCAGCCGCTTTCTGACACATGTCCGATGAAGTCATGCCCATATCAGCGATTCTGACTCTTTCAACACCGGTAGTTTTGATTATATTCTCTACCTCCGCCTCTCCATAGACGGTCCCCAGCGACCGCATTTCCAATTTGTTTTCAGGAAGCCATGAAGACACTGATTCAATACTAATATTATTTATTACAGTTTGCATAAGTTATTATTGCAAAGTAAAACCACCATCAATTACTATTCCCGTACCTGTCACAAAAGAAGAGGCATCAGACAAAAGATAAATAATACCGTAAGCTACCTCTTCCGGTTTTCCAAAACGCTTAAAAGGATAACGGGCCATCTCTGCTGTAAGGAAGTCAGGAGTAATGGAACTTCCATCAAGTATGCGAGTATCAATCATGCCCGGACAAACTTCATTCACCCGAATTCTTTTCTGTGAGAGGTCCAATGCTGCATTCTTTACAAAAGCATTAATTGCCCCTTTAGAAGTAGAATATAGTACATTTCCATACACACCTATATGCGTCCCACTTATGGAACATGTAAAAACAATACTTCCTCCTGTGGTTATCTTTTTATTTTTTAGCAATTTCTGCGTTAACAAGATAGGGGCAATTGTATTAATCTCCAACACTTTTTCTAACTTTTCACGTTTTATAAATTGTGTAGGAAGAGTTTCCGTAACGCCCGCATTGTTGACTAGACCATATAAAGCAGGAACTTGCTCCACAAGCCTGTCCATTTGTTCCTCATTGGTCAAATCTGCAACAACGGCAAGATGTCCTTCTCCTTCAAGAGCCTTCAAGGTTTCCTGTAACCGAACTTCATTACGTCCTGTTATAACTAGTTTTGCACCCATTCTGGAACATTCAATGGCTGTGGAACGGCCTATTCCAGAAGAAGCACCGGTTACAAGAATTATTCTATCTGCAATAGAAAAAGGATTATACATCACTTCTTAGACTTTATCAATTCAAACAAATCGCCTATTGTTTCCAAATTACGAATGTCGTTACCATTGATTGACACCTCATACTCGTCGTCAATCATGGCAATGACTGACAATGCGGCAAGTGAAGTCCACTCATCAAGGCTTTTAAACACAGTATCAACTGTTAACTCATCCATGCTGAGGTCTTCAAACTGGTCTGCGAAATTTTGAATAAAATCTTGTATTTCCATATCGTTATTACTTAAATTTAATATTTCAGCAATGTTGCAGGATTGCCATATACTGTTGTTCCCGATTTTACCTTACGGACCGCAACAGAAGAAGCACCAACAACGGCTCCTTCTTCAACTTTTACATGTGGCAAAAGAATAGCACCGGTATGTAAAGTTACCATATTCTCCAATTGAGAGAATCCCCCCATAAAAGAATAAGTGTTCAAATGACAACAACTGCCTATAATAGCATCATGCCCAATAGTTACAAAAGGCTGGAAAGTCACAAAGTCAGCAATTGTAACATCGCAACTTATATTTACATTACGACAGATGATACATCCTATTCCCATATTGGTATTCTTACCAATTGTAGCTGATCGGTGGATGAGATTAATAAAATGTGCCTTCTTTGCCTGAAGGATATCTACATATTGTTTTTTATAAATTACATCACCTAACGCACAAATAAATACATCATCTGACTGCACCGCATAATTTTCTACTGAACTGATAATTGAAGGATAACCGTCATATCCATCTAAAGCCTCCTTTTTATCATCCAAAAAACCTTTTATTGTAAATTCAGTACCATAACCAATGCTTTCCAATGCTAAATTGTATATCTCTCTCCCAAAGCCACGAGCCCCTATTATCAATAAATTCTTCATAAGATTTACATTATACAATCCAAAACTCTTTTTATATCCCCATCACCTAATGCATGATGCATCGGCAGACAGATAACACTATCTGCCATTCGATGCGCATTAATCAAATTTTCAGGTATAGCACTTTGCAAACCCCGATAAGTACCGAACGTACTTATCAACGGATAAAAATACCTGCGTCCTAACACATTATGCTCTTTCACCCTGTAATAAAGTTCATCACGAGTCATACCATATTTCTCTGCATCTATAAAAATGGGGAAGTATGAATAGTTGTGCTTCACGCCCGGCATATCATCAAAGAATGTGATACCATCCACCCCACTCAACGCTTCACGGTACTTTATGGCAACCTGACGACGTGCAGCAATGGCGGAATCCACCTGCCTCAGATTCAGCAGTCCGTATGCGGCACGCACTTCATCCATTTTACTGTTGATACCCGGAGCCATCACGGTCACCTCATCAGCAAAGCCAAAATTCTTCAGATAGTCTATACGTTTCTTGGTCTGTTCATCGTGCATGACCAAAGCACCACCCTCTATCGTATTATAAACCTTGGTGGCATGGAAACTGAGTGTGGACATATCCCCCGCATTCAGAATGCTTTCACCGTTTACTTCCACACCAAACGCATGGGCCGCGTCATAAATGACTTTCAAGCCATACTTGTCGGCTATCTCCTGAATACGCACGGTATCACAGGGCTTTCCATATACATAAACCGGCATAATGGCCGTCGTTCTGGGTGTAATGGCAGCCTCTATCTTATCCGGATCCATATTACCTGTAGACGGGTCGATATCCACGAAGACCGGAGTAATACCATTCCACCAAAGGGCATGGGTGGTAGCCACAAAACTATAAGGGGTGGTTATCACCTCTCCCGTTATTCTCAAAGCCTGCAAAGCTGTTATCAATGGCAGTGTTCCATTGGTGAAAAGACTGATAAAAGGTACTTTCAGATAAGCAGCCAGTTCCTTTTCCAGTTGCTTATGAAAAGAGCCGTTGTTTGTTATCCACTTGCTCGCCCAAATTTCCTTGAGCATTGCGTGAAAATCGTCAAGGTCCGGCAGTAACGGAGACGTTACTGTTATCAAACTTTTATCCATATCATTTTTTTTAAATTTATCTTTTTGAGAACAATGAGAACAGTTCCTGTAGTTCCTGAAAGCGGAGAATCCTTGTTACAGCCAGATAAAACCCACTGCCCAAAATGATACCGCCCAGCAACTGGGCATACAGATTCTCAGTCATCCACTGAAGGGAAAGCACAAGGACAAACATCAGCAAGGAAACCACCAGAGTGGGAAACAAATCGCGCATCTGCATAATAAAACCAACTTGTATCAGCTTTCCTGTATAAAAGGTATTGATTACCAGGCAAAGAAGGGAGCTTACCACTCCCCCAAAGCACATCGCTTTCAAACCTAGAGGAATGGTCAAGCAAAGGATGCTGACTCCTATCGCTTTCTTTATAATTTCCAACCGAAGGAAAAGATCGGAACGTCCCTGTACCTGTAACAGGTTCAGATTGATGGCATGAATGGGATACCACATCATCGAGAAGCAGATGATTTGAAGCAGAGCCGCACAGAATATCCATTTCTCACCCAACACAATCCGGATAAACGGAAAGGAAACCGCTGCAAGTCCTGTCATAAGAGGAAAGACCACATAAGCGGACAATTTGAGAAATTTACGATAAACTCCCCGTAATCTGTCAATATCATTTTGTATGCTGCAAAGCACGGGATAAGTCACACGTTGCAGTATCCCTGTAATATTGGAAGAGGGGAAAACAGAGAATTGTTGGGCCCGTGTATAATGTCCCAAATCACCGGCGGAAAAGACCTTGCCTATGACAATGGGATAAATATTGTTGTAAGTGGTATCCAGCAGACCGGACGCCAACAGTTTGGAGCCAAAGGAGAACAATTCCCTGAAAGATTTCCAGGAATAGGTTCTCATGGGCTTCCATTTTGAAAAGATCCATAATAACAAGGTGTTTATCCCCAGATTGACCAGTTGCTGGCATACCAATGCCCATACGCCAAATCCTGTATAGGCCAATATGATACCTGTCATACCGGAGATAACAGCAGCAATCAATGATGCCTTTGCCTGGGTCTTGAAATCTATCCTGACTGTCAGTAGTGCACGCTGGACTACAGCCAGTGAGTTAAAGATTATACCCAGGCATACCACTCTCATCACTAAAGAAAGTTCGGGAAGTCCATAAAAATCCGCCACCCAAGGCGCGGAAATATAGAATAACAGATAAAGCGCAAGACCGACAGCTATATTGAAATAAAACACAGTAGAATTATCTACTTCTGTCCGGTTTTGTTTACGTATCAAGGCCTGGGAAAATCCACTGTCTATCAATGATTGGGAAACAGCCAGGAATATGGTCAGCATTCCGACAAGGCCGTAATCCTCCGGAGTTAGCAGTCTGGCCATGATAATCATGATTACAAACTGAATACCTTGCACAGAAAAGCGTTCTATCGAACTCCAGAGAACCCCCTTGGTCGCTACTTGTTTTAAGGAATTGGACATATTATTGTCATTCAGTTAAATAGGGAATATAATATGTATCCTAGTCCACTTTCTCGAACGGAAAAGCATGAAGATAGCTGATAGCCACCGTCATATTTCCAAAAGCGAACACTAACCTTGTATTTCGATGCAGCCGCATAATGCACCCCTCCTTACCATGAAAAATACCACCGGTAATGCGAATACGTTGCTTCTTCTGAAGATAAGCCTCCAAAGGACGGTTCAACAGTTCAATGTTGTAGGGCATGGATTCATATAGATAGATGAATTCCTCCATCTGACGCTGGGGAATAACCGCAGCACGATGGGTTACGTAGTCCGTTACCAGATATTGGCGGGGGAGCATGGCAGACAAGATGCGCTGAAGTTGCTCCAAAGGAGCGCACACAAATAACCAACCGCTACCTTGTACTTCCTTTTCATCTGTCAGGGCATTGAGTTGTGAGGCAGAACCGGTGGAAAAGGCTTCCTTCACGATTCTGGCGGATTCACGGCGAGCAGCATACTCTTGTTTGGTATAATCACACTGTTCGAAACGTTTCCGATGACCTGCCTCGGTATAAGAAAACACTTTGAAACAGAAGTAACATTCCTCGGTTATCCCTTCCGAAGTACGGAGCTTTACTGCTTTTCTGCCACTGAAGACTGCAATATAACGCTTCAGTTCCTTATAGGGAAGATACATATAGTACCACGAGAGTTCAGGATGTTCTTTTCCTATTCCAGCCTGTGGCTTGGTTACTGCATTTGACCCCGGGTCTGAAGCAGAAGCGATTGAACTGCAGAGCAGTAACTTAGGCGCTTCGCTCGTTATGTCTTGATTGTCATTCGTTGTTCCCATCAAAACATTACATTTTATCATACCTTTATTTGAAAAAGAGGAACAGATTTGCTATCAGATATCCTCTATATTTTGGGGTTCTCTTCGTAAGAGAACCCCAAAGTCAAGTTAGATCTCTGATAATTGAATATTTACTGGTTTTGTCGTATGCTGTTTTTATAAACGAGATGCGCCTGTTTGCAACTTTTTCTTATTTTTCTGGAACAAAAAATTGCGTTTAAAGCAAATATGGGCTATATTTGCACAGAAATGGGGTTCTCTTACGAAGAGATTCCCATTTTTTATTATACCTAAATATGCAAGAAACACCTTTCTGCAAGCCTATTATACAATAACTCATCACTGCAACAAACCTATTTTCCCTATTATGTTTCTTTTTGCAAGAGAGAAGTTAAAAAGAAGTAAAAATGACAGACATACACAATGCCTTAGAATAAAAAACGGACTGTACAGTCTTTCTTTTCTGTACAGTCCGCTTAAATTATATACAATGTAGAGAGATAACGCTTATTCTTCGTCAGCAAACATCGGGTCCCATGCCGGAAGACGGATTGGTTTCTGTTTTAAAATATCCAGCACCTTGGCAGGAACATATTTCTTTTCTGCCACCACACGGAACATATATTCATCAAACCATTTATCTGTCATGATAAGGTGTCCTCTGTATCCACTGGCACTGCCCCAACTGTTTTCCACCATCCATTTTTTCGGCTTTCCCGCTTTATCCAAGTCCACCGCCATCAAGGTCATGGCATGGCTGCTGCCACTGGAGAAAGTTTGGATACGTTGTTTCTTGTCCATGCCGAAAGTAGTTCCCATCAATGATTCGTAATCATAATTATCAGGGTCCAGCAAGCCACGTTTACTATCAAGGAACTTGCCTACATCACAAGAAAAATACATCATGGTACTGTCCTTGATGGAAGCTATGGCTATTTCTTTAATATCCTCTATCGGCAAGTTTACATAAGTCCAATTCTTGCCATCATAACGGTGACGGTCAAAATCTATTTCATAACATTTATAAAACTCGCGGCTGGGATCATTCATCAGCATTACATAGTTATTGGTCAAATCATTTCCCAAAAACTCTTTATAGAAAGACACCGGAGTATATTCTTTCGCTTCCCCACCCTTCAGACTCCATGTAAAGGTGGAAACAGGTTCGCCAAGGGTCAGCACCAGCATACGATAAACCGTTCCCAGCATTTCTGTCTTTTTCTTTTCCAGTTCGGCCGGCTTCGCTCCGGTAGCGGCGGCTTCGCGTAGTTGTAAACCAAATTCCTTCAGTTTCAGTCCTATCAGACTACTCATCTTTCCGGTATTCTCACTGCTGAAAGTTTCCACCATTGCACTCTTGGGAACCAGTCCGTATTTCTCTATAATATCCGATACTCCTGTGAATTGTCCCCCATCGCTTAAGGGATGCTTGAACAGCCATTCCACCATTTTATCGTCCATGGGCTTTCCACTGGTATCAATGATTCCCTGTAAGAATAAGTTTGCTTTTTCTAATTGGTCGTAGAAAAAGCAGTAGTTCTGTGAGAACTCCATCTCATCCAGTCCGTATTTGGCAATCATCTGGCTGCGGAGTACGTTCAGTCCGGTAAAAAGCCAGCAACGACCGGAAGATTGTTGGTCGGTTATTCCCTTGGATAGCACCTTGTGTGAAAACTCCGTATCAAAATCGGCACGGTTCTCCTGGTTCAATGCCAACGTGTTGATACTTGTTCCGCCTAAGGCGTTGCGGATGGCTTTGTCGGCAGGGGTTGCCTTATAACTTTGTTTGATTTGATTCAGCATTTCACCTGAAATGCCTCCCTGTTGTGCCTGGGCTGTCAATGCAGCCGCAAACAGAAGAGCGAATGTGATGTGTTTCTTCATATTATTGTAAAAATATAAAATGATTTATTAGGGTGGGTAAATGTACAAGTTATTTTTGAACCCTGCTAATCTTTCACGTGAAAGATATATAATCATCAGATCCTATCATTATTATGACAGGTCCGACTGTTCTGCTTTTTTCTTTATCTTATATCCCAGTATAGCAATTGTGATACTCATCAAGGGACTGATAATGTTAAAGAATGCGTAAGGCAGATACACAATGGTGGGAACACTAAGGATAGTAGCCTGTGTCATACCGCATGTATTCCAGGGTATCAATGGCGAAGTGACTGTAACAGAATCTTCCGTCGTGCGGCTCAGCAGTTTGCTTTCATAACCGTTTGCACTATAGATGTCTTTAAACATATTACCCGTCAGGATAATGGATATATATTGATCTGCTGTAGCAAGATTCAGGAACAAGCCCGATGCAACTGTGGACGACACCATTCCTACCCGCTTTTTCGTAAAACGTACAAAGACAGAAGTGATACTGCCGAGCATTCCTCCGGCTGTCATCGCCCCTCCGAAACACATGGCGCAGATAATCAGCCAGATGGTATTCATCATACCCGCCATTCCGCGAGTGGATATCAGTTCGTTTATTTCCGCATTACCGGTTTCCAATTGGGTTCCACCATAAAGCATTCCCATTCCTCCTTTGAACAAGGCGGCAATCCCTTCGACTCCTTGTCCGGCGATTTCGCATAATAGTCCGGGTTGGAAAATCAAGGCAAAGACGGTAGCCAGAGCCGTAGAAACAAATAGAGTGATGATGGAAGGCACTTTACGTGCAATCAGTATCGCTGTGACAACGGGGACAATCATCAACCACCATGAAATATGGAACTTATCACTCAATATACGGGTGTATTCGGCGATATGACCGGTATCAGTGGCTTCATGTGACAATCCGGCTATGGTAAAGATTATCAAAGTGATGACAAGTGATGGAACGGTGGTAATCATCAAGTAACGGATGTGAGTGAACAGCGGTGTATCCGTTACGGACGATGCCAGAATGGTGGTATCCGAAAGCGGAGAAACTTTATCACCGAAATAGGCTCCGGAGATAATCGCACCTGCAATCCAACCTTCACCGAAACCTTGCGCCTTCCCTATTCCCATCAGTGCGATGCCGATAGTGGCGATGGTAGTCCATGAGCTGCCTGTCATGACAGATACTACCGCACAAATAATGCAAGTGGATACCAGGAAAAAATGAGGATGAATAACCTGTATGCCATAATATATTAATGTAGGGACTACACCGCTGACCATCCATGCTCCGGACAAAGCTCCGATGATCAGCAAGATAATAAGTGCGGTACTTACCCCGGCTATATTATTGGTGACAGCCAGTTCGAAGTCCTTCCACGGACGACGGAATCCCGCCATACCTATCAGCACACAAACAGCTGTAGCCACTAGCAGACAGACTTGGCTGCCACCGGACAAGGCATCACTTCCAAATGTACGGATAGTGACAAACAATAATAAAATAAGTACGAATACGGGTAAAAGGGATACTAACGGTGAAGGGATTTTGTTATCTTTCATTCTTTTTTTATTCAATTTTTATTCAAAATGTAAATAGAACTATCAATTTGGTTTTCAGCGTGCAAAGTTCGGAATATTTTTTGAGTTCTAAAAGTCAATCGGCGGTATTTAAAGACTTTTTTTGTATTTGCAGGTAAACCTTTTTGCAAGGGGGGGCGTTATTAGTTCAAATTATAACCTAAAACTTAACAAATATGAATGAATTAGTTGGTGGCTTAGGCTACGCTGTAAAAAATTGGTGGATGTCCCTGTTGCTGGGCTTGCTCTACATTGCGGTAGCACTATGCTTATTGTTCGCTCCTGTGAGCAGTTATGTGGCACTGAGTGTCATCTTCAGTATCTCGATTCTGGTCAGTGGCATTCTGGAAGTTTTTTTTGCTGCCGGAAACAAAAAAACAATCAGTAGTTGGGGATGGTATCTTGCCGGAGGTATTATTGATTTGCTGATAGGTATTTATCTGGTATTCTATCCGTTGGTCAGCATGGAACTGATTCCGTTTATTGTTGCTTTCTGGCTGATGTTCAGAGGGTTTACATTGTGTGGCTATTCCACAGATTTGAAACGCTATGGCACAAAGGACTGGGGGTGGTATCTGGTGTTTGGCATTCTGGCTATTCTTTGCTCTATGGCTATCATCTGGCAACCTGGACTTGGTGCTGTTACCGTGCTCTATATGCTGTCCATCACTTTCCTTATTATCGGATGTTTCCGTGTCATTTTCTCCTTCGAGTTGAAAAGATTGCATAAAAACAAGTAAAAAAAATCGTTTATTTTGGGCTACGTCATACGTTATTCGTATTTTTGTTAGCCCAAAATAAACAATGATTTCTAGTAAGAGTCTTAAATACACTGTGCGTATTCTGCTAGGTACACTGATTGGTGTATACCTGGGAATAATTGTGCTGCTGAACATACCGTATGTTCAGGGCAAATTATCTGTTTTTGTAACTAAGGAATTAAAAAACATACTGAATACGGAGGTTTCTGTAGGACGGATTGATATGGGTTTGCTAAACCGTATCATTGTGGAAGATGTCCTTTTGCATGACCGGAAGAACCAGGAGATGCTGAAAGTAGCCCGCTTATCGGCAAAATTCGACCTTCTGCCTTTATTGAACGGTAAAGTCACCATCAGCAGTGTCCAGCTTTTTGGATTTACGGTCAATTTGAACTGGGAAACTCCGGAATCTGCCCCTAATTTCCAGTTTGTGTTAGACGCTTTCGCGTCCAAAGATACGGTTAAAACAAAATCTAATTTGGATTTACGAATTAATTCCGTGCTGATAAGGCGTGGCAGAGTGACATACGATATATTATCGGAACCGGAAACTCCCGGTAAGTTCAATGCCCATCATCTATCGGTGAAGAATCTCGCTGCAACGCTTTCACTGAAGGCATTGCGCAGCGACTCGTTGAATGCCGCCATCCGGCGGGTCAGCTTTGACGAACAATGTGGTTTTTCATTGCAGAAGTTCGCCATGAAAGTTACAGCCAACAATAAACGTTTGGATATTAAGGATTTTGGTGTGGAGCTTTCAAATACCGCTTTAAAGATAGACAGTCTGACCTTGAAGTATGACAGCCTGCCCGAATTGCCCCAAATGACAGAAAATGTAAGATATGACGGCTCTTTGAAGGCTTCCGTTATACTGAAAGATTTGGCTCCTTTTGTGCCTGCCTTGTCACGCTTTGAAGAACCGTTGGATCTAAATCTGGTTTTCTCCGGTCACGGCAAACATTTGGACTGCCCCACCCTGCGGCTGACTAACCACCACGGATTGATGATTGCAGGGGAAGCTGCCTTAAGTAACTGGGATGCAGGCATGGATATGTACATTTACGGCAAACTGGGTAACTTGACCATGACAAAAGAGGGCATAAACGTTCTGATGACGAACCTGACGGGAAAGGTTCCTCCCATTTTGCAACGTTTGGACTATATTCGTTTTAACGGGGAAGCGGCGGGCTATCTGCATGATCTCACACTGACAGGCTTGTTCCATACAGGGGCAGGCATGGTGAAAACGGACGTGATGATGAGCATTGATGAACAAAGTATGAGCAGAACCTATTCGGGTAGTGTGGCGAGTGCAGACCTGGATTTGGGAAAATTACTTAATCAGGAAAAGAAATTCGGCAAGGTGGATTTCAATGTGGAACTGAAAGGTTTCAACTATAAGAACCGATATCCGGAATCATACATCAAAGGAATCATATCTTCCTTTGAATATAGTCAATATCAATATGAAAATATCATGTTGGATGGCGTATATAAGGACGGAGGCTTTAACGGGCGCTTATCCATGGACGACGCAAACGGTTCTGTCCAGATAGACGGTAATTTCAATGTTGCCAAAACAATCCCTGACTTTAACCTGAAGGCATCCGTAAAGAACCTGCGCCCTCACGACCTCCATCTGTCGGACAAATATGAGAATGCCAGTATTTCACTGGGCCTCACTGCTGATTTCACCGGCAAATCCATTGACGACATGAACGGGCGCATTTCATTGGACAGCCTGCAATTAAACGCTCCCGATGAAGGAGGGTGTTTTCTTGACAATCTGACTATTACAGCCGGACAGGTAAGCGGTGAAAAAGAGTTGCGCATAAATTCATCTTTCATGACAGCGGTGATACGAGGTGACTATTCCTACCACACCATTCCGGCCAGCGTGGTAAAGACGGTACAACGCTATATTCCGTCCTTACTGACTATAAAGGATAATATGCCTGAGCCTCACAATAACTTCCAGTTTGATATCTGCCTGGAAAATACCGAAGTGCTATCCAAATTATTTCAGATTCCATTGGAATTATACCTGCCGGCATCTTTAAAAGGATATTTTAACGACGGCGAGGAAAAGTTGCACGTAGAAGGACATTTTCCGGAATTCAGATACAATGGAACACGTTATGATTCGGGCGTTTTATTTTGTGAGAATCCTTCCGACCGGTTCAAATGTTCACTGCGAGGCGGTATGCTGATGAAAAGTGGTGCAATGCTTAACTTCTCGGTGGAAGCCAATGCCAAAAACGATCATTTGGAAACAACAATTAACTGGGGGAACAATACTGATGTGACTTACGGTGGTAAATTTGCCGCCGATACCCGTTTCTTCAAAACGGAAGGTCCCCACCCTATTCTTCAGGCAGATATAAACATACAGCCCACAAAAGTAGTGCTGAATGATACGGTATGGAACATTCATCCCTCGCATATCGCCATAGATTCGGGACGCGTATTCATTGACAATTTCCTGTTTGAACATGAGGACCAGTATTTAAGGATAGATGGTAAACTGACCAAGAAGGAAAGTGATTCCTGCCGGGTGGATTTGAGAAATATCAAGCTGGACTATGTACTGGATATTGTGCAGTTTGACGATGTAGAGTTCGGCGGACTTGTAACCGGAAAGGTTCATCTGAAAAGTGTCATGAAGAACCCGGTGATGCGGACCCGTCTGAATGTGCACAAATTCTGTCTGAACCGTTCTTTATTAGGAGAAGCCGACATTGCAGGTGTATGGGATAAGGAATTGGGCGGAGTACGACTGGATGCCCAAATAGCTGAAAAAGGAATTTCCTCCACTCATGTGACAGGGTATGTCTCTCCCAAGTTAAAAGGTCTTGATCTGTCGATTCGGGCAGATAGTACCAATCTGGGATTCTTACAACCTTTTATAGAAGGAATTTTCAGTGAAATAAATGGCCGTGTCAACGGAAATGTCCGTTTATATGGCGATTTCAAGCATTTGGATCTGGAAGGTGAAGTGAGGGCCAAAATGGATGCTAAAATTGATGTGTTGAACACCTATTTCCAAATCCGGGATGACTCCATACATATATCTTCGGGCAGTCTGGATTTCAGGAATGTAAAAGTCTATGACCGTGAGGGACATGACGGACTGGTAAATGGTTATCTGCATCACACAAAGCTGAAAAATCTGATGTACCATTTCAATATACGAGGCAACAACCTGTTGATGTACAATACCTACGAAGCCGGGAATATGCCTTTTTACGGAAAAGTATATGGTACAGGAAATGTGGTACTGGATGGTGGAAATAATGCGATGACAGTGGACGCTTCACTGACCACAGGCAACAATACCAGCTTCACTTATATAACCGGAGTAACCACGGAAGCAGCAAGCAATCAGTTTATCACTTTTGTAGACAAAACCCCCAAGCGCATTCACGATAATGTGGAAACCAATCTTTACCACCACTCTAATGTGCGTAAGACTAAAGAGGACGACGGACCTCCTATGGATCTCCGCATCAACATGTTGATAGAAGCAACTCCCAGCGCTACCATGAAAATTATCATGGATCCTGTAGCGGGAGATAATATTACAGCAACCGGAAATGGAAACCTGCAAGTGAATTTTTTCAATAAAGGTGATTTCCGTATGTTCGGTAGCTATGTCATAGATCAAGGTATGTATAAACTAAGCATGCAGGAAGTAATACGCAAGGACTTTACCTTGAAATCAGGTGGCACGGTGACTTTCTCAGGTGACCCTTATCAGGCGAATCTTGATTTACAGGCGGTATACACGGTTAATTCTGCTTCTTTAAGTGATTTGGTAGTAGATCCCTCGCGCAACCAAGGTACGGTGAAGGTAAACTGTCTGATGAATCTGACTGGAAATTTATCCAATCCGGATATTAAATTCGATTTGGAACTGCCCACTGTAAGCGAGGAAGACCGGGAATTGGTACGTAGTGCTACCAGTACGGAAGAACAAATGAATACACAGATTATTTATTTGCTGGGAATTGGTAAGTTCTACACCTATGATTATGCCAATAATGACCAATCCTCTAATGCGACCAGTTCTTTAGCCTTCAGTACACTTTCCGGTCAGCTGAACAATATGTTGTCCCAATGGATGGGCAATAAAAACTGGAACATAGGCGCCAACCTGAGTACCGGTGAAAAAGGTTGGACAGATGTGGAAGCAGAAGCTATGTTGTCCGGCAGGTTATTGAATAACAGGCTGATGATAAATGGAAACTTCGGCTATAAGGAGAATGTGATGGCAAATAGCAACTTCGTAGGAGACTTTGAAGCGATATGGTTATTGACAAAAAACGGAGATTTCCGTTTGAGAGGGTATAATCAGACCAATGACCGCTATTTTACTAAATCTACCCTGACCACTCAAGGAGTAGGCCTCATGTATAAAAAAGATTTCAATACTTGGGATGAACTGTTCCGCTGGTTCTTATGGAAAAGACGGAAAAGCTCGTTACAAAAACGAAGCGATGACTAATTAACCTATAAAGTTTATTTCATATCTTTGCGAAGTAAATTTAAAAATATGAATATGTCCTATTTACCCGCCGAATGGCATAAACAAAGTTTGATTCAACTAACGTGGCCCCATAAAGACACAGACTGGGCATACATGTTGGACGAAGTGAATGACTGTTTTCTTAAGATAGCTTATGAGGTTTTGAAACGTCAGAGTTTGTTGATTGTGGCTCCAGACCCCGATTCCATAAGAGATAGTATAGATAATTATGGAGCTGATATCCAAAAACTAGTCACATCAAAAATCAACACAAATGATACTTGGGCACGCGATCATGCTTTTATCACCCTGTTGAAAGAAGACGCTACTCCCCTGCTGCTGGATTTCTGTTTTAATGGCTGGGGAATGAAGTTTGCCGCAAATTATGATAACCAGATTAATAACGAACTGTATTTTCACCATCCTGTTCTGAAAGGTGAATATGTTTTCTGCCGGAATTTTATTTTAGAAGGAGGTTCCATAGAAAGTGATGGGAAAGGAAGCCTGCTGACTACAGAGCAATGTCTGCTGGCTAAAAACAGAAATGAAATGAACCGACAGGAAGTGGAGGATTTTCTAAAAGAAACATTTAACTTAAAACAGGTTCTATGGTTGAAACACGGTTATCTGGCAGGTGATGATACAGACAGCCATGTGGACACATTGGCACGTTTCTGTCCGGATGATACCATTGTGTATGTAAAGTGCACCAATGAAAAAGATGAACACTATAAGGAACTGGCAATGATGGAAGAAGAACTAAAAGCGTTCCGTACTTTGGACGGCAAACCATACCGTCTGCTTCCGCTACCTATGGCAAGTGCTGTTTATGATGAGGAACATCATCGCTTGCCGGCAACTTATGCCAATTTTCTGATAATGAATGAAGCTGTGCTTTATCCTACTTATGCTGATTCTGTGAATGATATGCGCGCCAAAGAAGTATTGGCTGAAGCATTTCCCGGAAGAGAGATAGTAGGTATTGACTGCACTGCTTTAATAAAGCAACATGGCTCGCTGCATTGCGTCACCATGCAATATCCCGAAGGTGTATATTAATAAATATATGTATGAAAAGAACGATTAAAGTAGGAATTATCCAACAGACATGCACTAATGATATCCGTCACAATTTGAGCAAACTGCACCACAATATAGAACAGGTGGCGGCAGCAGGTGCACAGCTGGTTGTATTGCAGGAGTTGCACAACACCCCTTACTTCTGTCAGACAGAAGATACGGATATGTTTGATTTGGCAGAACCGGTTCCCGGTCCTTCTACCGGCTTCTACAGTGAGTTGGCTGCCGGATACGGTATTGTACTGGTTACTTCGTTATTCGAGAAGCGTGCTCCGGGGCTATATCACAATACAGCCGTCGTTTTTGACAAAGATGGCAGTATAGCAGGGAAATACCGCAAAATGCATATTCCCGATGATCCCGCCTATTATGAGAAATTTTATTTTACTCCCGGTGACCTGGGATTTGAACCTATTCAGACATCACTGGGAAAACTAGGTGTACAAGTCTGCTGGGACCAATGGTATCCCGAAGGTGCACGGCTGATGGCACTGAAAGGTGCTGAAATTCTTATATACCCTACAGCTATAGGTTGGGAAAGCACAGACACTCAAGAAGAGAAAATCCGTCAACTAGGTGCATGGGTAACCGTGCAGCGTGGACATGCCGTGGCAAACGGTCTGCCGGTTATCGCCGTGAACCGTGTAGGACATGAGCCCGATCCTTCCGGTCAGACTAATGGTATCCAATTTTGGGGTAATAGCTTCGTGGCAGGTCCTCAAGGAGAAATACTGGCACAAGCCAACAATGTGGATGAAGAAAATATGGTAGTGGAACTGGATATGACCCGTAGTGAGAATGTTCGTCGCTGGTGGCCTTTCCTCCGTGACCGGCGTATTGATGAGTTTGAAAATCTAACCCGACGCTTTATAGATTAAATACAAACGTTATCGTTATATAAATTCACATATTCGTTAAACAATTCATGGTTAAGGCTGTTTTAGTTATCAGAATATTCAAAAGATATTATTGATTTACTAAACAGCTTAATTATGAAAAAAGTATTATTTTTAGCCGCATTGTTACTTGTTTGCTTCAGCGGAGTGACAAATGCACAAACCAGAAAACAAAGAGAAGACGCTAAACGCGAAGCATGGAAGAAAGAACGTCAGGAAAAGAAAGCCTTGGAAGCTCAGCAGGACTCTGTATCCTACGTCCAAGCAATTAATGCTTTAAAAAACGGTTCTTTTGTATTAGAAGCTGATAACGTTGTATTCCGTAATGGAATAATGCGTTTTGTTTCCTCTAACACGAATTATGTGGAAGTAAACGATGGGCAAGGTATTATTCAGACCGCCTTTACTAATTTTGTGTATAACTGGAGCCCGAACGGCTTGGGAGGTGTCACGGTTCAGGGAAATGTGAACGGAATAAGTATGCGCCAGGATAAAGACGGTAATGTGTACTATAATTATGGAATTAATGGGATTGCCGTTTCGGCCACCGTTTCCATTGTACTGACTGGCGGAACCAATCAGGCCAGTGTTACTATAAATCCAAATTTCTCAGGCAATACGCTGACAATGAACGGATATCTGGTTCCCTATAACGAAAGTAGTGTATTCCAAGGAACAACATGGTAATTCATTAAGAAGATATGAGAAAAAGGAATGGGCATTTTCACTACCCATTCCTTTTTATTTATTATTATAGCATTGGAAATGTTTCTTGTCTGCTCATAACATTAACCGAGGTTGTGATTCCAATTCCAATAAAAACCTTTTAGCGGACAGTCCGCCTCCATATCCTGTCAGCGAGTGGTCACTACCGATCACACGATGGCAAGGTGCAAAGATTGATATGGAATTTGCACCATTAGCATTGGCTACCGCACGAACTGCTTGGGGCATCCCGATATGCCTGGCTATTTCACCATAAGACATTGTCCTGCCAAACGGTATCTTTAACAGTTCATTCCATACTGTTTTCTGAAAATCCGTGCCCACAAAAAGAAGCGGCACACTAAATTCTTTGCGTTGTCCTGCAAAATACTCGTTGAGTTGCTCTATTGATTCTTCGATTATTTCTGACGTACTTATTTCAAATTCGGCACACAATACCCGCTTCAACCGTTGATTCACACGATCGCAGTGTTTTTCCACCTGCCAGTCACACAGGCAGAGTTTTCCGCCAAATGAACCGAGCAGCAACACTCCGCAGGGTGATTCATAACTCTTTATCTTGATCGTATTTTTCTCTTTCATACACTTTTTATATGCTTCCTTCATATGTTTATAAGCTGTTTCAGCTTATCGGACTACTTTAAACCAAAAAGACAAAGCGTAGCGAATTAGCTGAAACAGCATTCACTACGCTTTGTTCGGATCGTCCCGTTATCGGCCTTTTATACAATATCCTATATAAAAAGCGGAAAAAACTTACTTATCCTCTTTTATATCAACGACCAGATTCAACTCATCCAATTGTGATTGATCCAAAGCAGCGGGAGCATCCAACATCACATCACGTCCACTATTATTTTTAGGGAATGCTATACAGTCACGGATACTATCAAGTCCTGCAAACAAAGAAACCCAGCGATCAAGACCGTATGCCAAACCACCATGAGGAGGTGCTCCGTATTTGAATGCATTCATCAGGAAGCCGAATTGTTCTTGTGCTCTTTCCGGAGTAAAGCCCAAAATTTCAAACATCTTGGCTTGTAATTGTGAATCATGGATACGAATTGAACCACCTCCTACTTCTACACCGTTTACTACCATATCGTAAGCATCGGCACGAACAGCAGCCGGATCTGTATCCAACAAAGGAATATCTTCTTCTTTCGGATGAGTGAACGGATGGTGCATGGCCATCAGACGGCCTTCTTCTTCACTCCACTCAAACATCGGAAAATCAACAACCCACAGACAAGCAAATTTATTCTTATCACGCAGTCCCAGCTGACGTCCCACTTCCAGACGAAGTTCGCATAACTGCTTGCGGGTCTTCATAGCATCAGGACCACTCAGAATCAGGATCAAGTCACCCGGCTTGGCACTGAAAGCTTCCTTCATCTGCTGAAGTACTTCCTGTGAATAGAATTTGTCTACACTGGATTTTACATTGCCATCAGCTTCCACACGGGCGTAAACCATACCTTTCGCACCGATCTGAGGTTTCTTGACAAATTCTGTTAATTGGTCTAACTGTTTACGGGTATAACTTGCAGCGCCTTCCGCACAGATACCACCAATATATGCCGCATCATCAAAAACAGAGAAGCCATGACCTTTCATGATATCCATCAATTCCACAAACTTCATGCCGAAACGCAAATCCGGTTTGTCACTACCGTAATATTTCATGGCATCGGCCCATGTCATACGCAGAAACGGTTCGCTCAACTCGACTCCACGTAACTCCTTGAACAAATGTTTTGCCATTCCTTCGAAAGTGGAAATGATATCTTCTTGTTCAACAAAACTCATCTCACAGTCTATCTGAGTAAACTCAGGCTGACGGTCTGCACGAAGATCTTCATCACGGAAACACTTTACAATCTGGAAGTAACGATCAAAGCCGGAAACCATCAGCAATTGCTTCAGTGTTTGCGGAGACTGTGGCAGTGCATAAAACTGTCCCGGGTTCATACGTGAAGGAACAACAAAATCACGGGCTCCTTCAGGAGTAGAACCTACCAACATAGGAGTTTCCACTTCCAGAAACCCTTTGCTGTCCAAATATCGGCGCACTTCCATTGTCATTTTATGACGAAGTTCCAAATTTTTACGCACACAATTACGGCGTAAATCCAAATAGCGGAATTTCATACGGATATCATCACCTCCGTCACTATTATCTTCTATCGTAAAAGGAGGAGTTACCGCTGAATTAAGTACATTCAATACCGATACGATAATTTCAATTTCACCGGTGGGAATATTCATATTCTTATTTGAACGTTCGTTCACTTCACCGGTTATTTGAATAACAAATTCACGCCCCAAGTGATTGGCACGTTCACAAAGTTCGGCATTCACCGCTTCGTTGAATACCAATTGGGTAATACCGTAACGGTCACGAAGATCGACAAACGTCATCCCTCCCATTTTACGTGCACGCTGTACCCAACCTGCCAACGTTACACTTTTGCCTGCATCGGAAAGTCTGAGCTCTCCGCAAGTATGACTTCTGAACATATATTCTTAAATTTAATCAATTGTTTGGCAAAGGTACGATATGTTTTCCATTGTACAAAACTGCCTACAAGAAAAAAAGTCCCGTAGCTGTATACCAACGGAACTTTTTTAATCTGGATGTACAGATCTCAATTCTTGAACATTTCAATGACATCCCTTAATTCTCCTGGAAATACTTCACCAGTTTTCTCCCACAACATCTTGCCTTTACGTTGGAGGACAAAGCTGGGAGCTATTTCTATTTCATAGGCATCGGCTACTTTCCGATTACTTTCTATATTGACTCTTACAATATTGACCGGTTTTTCAAATTCATGTAACAGCGGTTCAATCCATTCACAATGGGGAGACCAATCCGCATAAAACACAACCAGCAATAATGAGTCCGACTGGTTTACCTCTTCTAGTTTTCCAGTTATATCCATTACTGTTTTCAATTTTAAATTATCCTCTACTTCCTAAACTGTTCACGTCAGGATTCAACTCTTTTACCGCTGCTTTCACCTGCTTCTTGGTAGGCTTACCAGTATTGGACACTTGTTCAACAGGAAACCGCTGACCACTATTCGTCAGCTCATCCTTTTGTTCCATCTTTTTCTTTTCTTCTTTACCCATATCTTCTCATTTTTAAGGTTTATGCTAATAATGCAACAAAATAGATAAAAAGATGGTTCACATAAAAAGTGAAAAAGGATGCCTGAAAATTATTCAGACACCCCTTTACTACTACATTTAAAACTACGTGAAATTGAGATTATTATACTTTACGGTCGCAATAACGTTTGCATTGTACACAAATATCATACCCCAGCATAGCTCCAAGAATAAAATCCTGCTCGGGTGACAATTTGTTCAGTGGCTGATTCACTAGGAAACGAATGGCATTAATGCATTCTTTTCTACCGAAAAACAGGTTTATTTTATCATTTCCCACGGGCTGGATTATGTAATTAATCTTTTGATTGATCAGCCGTTTTACAGCAAAATCTTCATACTTCCTCTTGGTAGTATAGAGTACCATCTGACGTACTCCTTTTTTTAATTCATAAATATGATTCAGAAATACTTTCAATTCTACCGGGTTTATGTCTGAAGCTATCATAAGGCAATTGTCAAAATTACAGGTTCTTCTTTATTTCTTCAACCCAACTGTTAATACGTTCTTCAGTCTTGCCACTTTCGTTCACGTCATCAAGAGCCAAACCTACAAATTTCCCATCGATTATCGCTATAGAAGATGAATACGAATACCCATCGGCAGAAACTGCCCCCACAAAAGTGCAACCTGAATTCTTTAACTGGTCATATATAACTCCCATACCGTCACAAAATGTATCACAATAGGATTCTGAATCTCCACAGCCAAAGAGAGCAACTATTTTACCATTCAAATCTGCAGTCTTTATCGTTTTAATGGCGTCATACCAATCATCTTGCAATTCACCGTCTCCCCAAGTAGAAGTCCCTAACAATAAAATATCATAACTTTCCACTTTTTCTGTGGTAATTTTACTTGCATCAATTACATCAACTGATGCCACACCTAATTTTTCAGCTATTGTCTGTGCGATGCTTTCACAAGTTCCAGTAGAGGAACCATAAATTATACCCATTTTTTTCATACAGCAAATCATTTAATTTGTTTGCTGCAAAGTAAAAGGTTTGAAAGAGATTCTGAAATACCTAGAAATAGTGATTTTAATAAAGTTCAAGAGACAAAACTCAGTTTTTGAAAACATAAACTTATAATCTGAAATTTAAGCATCCTAAAAGACTAAAGAAAGGGTCGTATCATTACTCAAGACAGAGTTTGATACGACCCTTTTAAGTGTTATAATTACTATCTGTAACTTTTAGGAGCAGTCATTTTCGTTTTGACACATTAATATGTTTTTAGAACCGATAAGCAGCTCCGAAATTAATAACCCCTTGGTCAAAATCATCAACCAATTGGTATCTGAATTCAACATTCATAGCCCAGTTACGTCCCAAAGCGAATTCCGCCCCAGCTCCGAGATTAACCCCGATACGGAATTCATTATGGTTACCCCCATCATCAACATGGACGTGGTCTCCATCCCAGTCAACATCCAAATCATGCATGTCAAACATCCAGTTGGACATGGTCAGACCAAATAGCGGATAAAGTTTGACACTTTGAGCTACCGGACAAAGATAGTGGAAGTTCACATTTAAATCCAACATACTTACATTGTCATTCTCAAAAAAATAATTGAATGAAGGTTCAATACGGAGAGGATTAGTGATATTGTACTGGTATTTAATTCCCAATCCAGCACTTTCAATTTCTGTTCCGTAACTTAATCCAAATCCAATTGCCTGTCTGCCTTTTTGAGCGTAGGTACTGCTCAACATGACAAACATCAGTCCTAAAAAAATAAAGATCTTTTTCATTTTTAAAAATATATAAGTGTGTTAATCGTCTTCATCGTCATCATCCCAATCATCGTCATCATCGTGCCATTTATGATGTTTATGACGCTTGTGTTTTTTATAATGCTTGCGATGATGCTTATCATGATGGTCACAATAAGAGCAATAATGTTCACGCCAGCATTCGCTATGATAACGAATCCTGTCATAAAATGGATCATAGTACATCGACCCTGGTTTTATGCCTATCTCTACCAATATACGATTCCAGCCATTCCGGTGGTAACGCTTGTAATAGTCACACACCTCCCGCATATGCCTGCCGGAAGTCTTTGCTATTTCAAGAGCCAAACCGACATTCCCCCAATTACTACCACATCTTCTGTAATAATCATCCAATAATTGATTAGATATATTATATTCTACGCATAAACGTTTCCGATAGTCGGATAACTCCACAGCTGCATACTTGTTCGCCCTGCCTATGAACAGAGAAAGCCTGTCTTGTGCAAACATGGAACAAGAAATGACTATAAATAATAACAGTACTTGAATTCGTTTCATATTAAAATTTGGCAATAAAACTATTGAAATTGCAAATATAGATATAAAAAAGCAATACACAATTTTTTATGGAGAATTTAGATACTGTCTAATTTTACATTTTGATAAAAAAACTACTTCTTTTTTCCTTCCCAATGATTGTTTTAAATGGTTTCTTGCTGGCAATAATGATAAAATAACCTGCATACATGATGGTAAAGCGGCCTTTATACTATTTTCTGAATGTCTCTAACTTTTTCAACTACCGTACTGCTATTTTCTTACTTTCGCCAAGAACTGACATCGGTTGTGAAAATTATAATAAAACCCCTCTCAAAACCGTGCAAACCAGCACAGACTAGAGAGGGGGGTATGAAAGAGTTTGCTTAGAATTTATATCCTAAAGTAATGCCTATATTTGCATTATGGGGGGCATCGCCATCCATTACCTTGCAAAAACCAAGTTGGGTATCAAGACCTACGAGAATCTTTCCGAACTCCACACCCAGACCGATGTTCCATCCTGCATCAAATCTGTTGTAATCCAGTCCGTCATCACCGAATGTGTCTATTTTGTCATCACCATTAATATGGATGCCTCCAACGGATGCGTCACCATCGAATTTAGCCTTACCACCTACTCCGCAAGCCAAATAAGGGCCTGTCGCGATGACAAGGTTGGTATTATCTGCAATATTAAAACGAAACTGTACGTTAACAGGCAATTCAAGATAGAGCTGGTTAATTTTCACATCAGCATCAGCATCTATTATATTTCCGTCAAATCCACTTGAATATTTTGCCCCCTTTTGCGAAAAAAACAATGAAGGCTGTAAAGATATCATATCATTAAACTGATACTCCATCCCCACTCCGATACGTGCTCCGGGTTTAAATTCGGAGTGATCTGAATTCTCACCAATATAACTACTAAGGTTAAGACCAGCCTTTACATTAAAAGACACCTGCGAAAATCCCATAGTACAGATTAACGCAAACAATACGGTTAAAATACTTTTTTTCATAATCATAAGTTTTGATTAAAGATTATTTATTTTATCATTGCTTCAACAATGACAATGCAAAGATATAACAATTATAAGTTTGTTGTCACCTCAAGCAGACTTTTGTTATGCACATTCTAAAGACTATATGGTTTATTTTTAAGAATCCAAAGTTTTTCATATAACTATAGAAATTATCTATAAGAAAAGAATATACTCCCCAACAGTTGTTTTTGGGGAACTTTATTATCATCTATTCTCCTCTTCCTTATTGAATTTCTCTCTTTGTTCCTTCTTTTGTACGATATTGATAAAAGAAGAACTAATGATACCGGTCGGAATGGCTACCATTGCCACACCTACCAGACAAATAATACAACCCAATAATTTCCCCAAAAAGGTAATGGGATAAATGTCACCATATCCGACTGTAGCAAATGTAATAATGGCCCACCAGATTCCGTCACCGATATTTTTAAAGACTTCAGGTTGTGCATTCCTTTCAATATAATACATCAAAATGGCGGAAAAGCAAATTGTAATGAAACTAGCTGTGTAGGCTGTTTCAAGTTCTTCTCTGACAGAAGCAAGAGCCATACCGATAATTCGGAAAGATCGCGAGTGCCGTATTAACTTAAAAATAATGAAGATATAGGGTAAAATAATGACATGAACGACTTCCGTATCCCAGTATGCATAGGTAAGAACACAAGGCAGTACTGCCACGAAGTCAACAAAACCATAAAAAGAGAATGTATATTTCAGACGTGCCTTTGCTGTGTTCATACCGGGATAGAGTGCCGGTGCAGATACGATACGGGCTGTGTATTCAATAAGAAAAATAAAAGAAGACACATAAGTAATGCCGAATAACAGTACTTTGTATGTGGCCATTTCTTCAAATGAACTTGCAATGACGGCTATAATTGAAATCAGAATGAAGAAAAGAACAAAATATTGAACAAATTTTCTTCTCAATAACTGTTGAATCAAAATATATAATTTCATTTTTGCAAAAAAAGATTATTTATTCATGCTATCCGTGTGTTTTCCACACACGGATGCAATCACTTTGTTATTCAGACTCTTTTATTGGATGTTTTACTACAAACCTTCTCAATAATAAAAGTCGCTTTTTAGTTTTGTATTGCTAAAAACGATCCGCAATTATCTGACTAAAACACATAAGCAAGTGATAACTGCCAATATCTATTTTTGCTTTCGAATACATCACCATCAAAAATTTGATCTATGGCATCATGCTTATTGCCTCCTATATTATGCTTGGCAGACTGGGTTAATCCTATATTATAATAGCAACTTACCATTAAATGATTTACAATTTTCACTCCACCTCCCAAGTTCAATCCGACTTCAGTCGAACGCCATCCCATAGATGGAAGATCCTTATCTATAACATCCACAGCTATATGAGCAAGTTTGCGTCCCCAATTGTCCTTGTCTACCAAAAAAGAAAAGGAAGGACCGACTCCCAAAAACAAATCAAAATTATTTGATATTCCCATTTCCCATTTCAGTTCTATAGGAATATCAATACTTTGTGTTTTAATGTCAGCGCTACGTCTGTTAGAGGTATTTGTCAGTTTGATTCCACGCTCTACATACAGCAGAGAAAAGTCCAAAGCGATACCATGAAATCCTGTTTGATATTGCAACATAGGCCCTACTTGAAATCCTGTCAAACTCTCTTCCTTAAACTGGTCACGCATGCCACTAATATTTGCTTTGTTGCCAAGCACACCGGCTTTTACCCCAAAATGTAATCCCTGAGCCATACTATCAGTGATTCCCCAAAATACGAAAATCGTAAAAAAACAAATTATTTTTTTCATGATCATTTATTTAAGAAGTTGAATATGTTTCTATTATTTTGAAGATTGATGCACAGTAAGTTGTGGGAAAGGGAATCCGATTCCTTCTTTATTAAATGTCGTATAAACAATCTCATTAATATCATATAAAACATTCCAGTAATCAGCTGTTTTAACCCAAACACGGACAGTAATGTCAACGCTACTCGCACTTAATGAGCCTAAAACAATGATAGGAGCAGGAGTATCCAAAATACGTTTGTCCGCATAAATAATACGTTGCAATACGGTTCTGACTCTTTGTACATCCTCTCCATATTCTACTCCGAATACCCATTCAACACGGCGCATTTCCTGTTTGCTGTAATTAATCACAGCATTTCCACTGAGCATCCCGTTGGGAACGTATATCATCCGATTATCAAGAGTGGAAAGTATGGTATGGAAAATCTGTATCTCTTTTATTGTACCACTTACTCCAGGTCCATCTATATAATCGCCTACTTTAAACGGTTTAAAAACAAGTATAATCAAACCACCTGCGAAATTGGAAAGATTACCGGAAAGTGCCATACCTACAGCCACACCGGCTGACGCCAAAAGTGCAGCAAAACTGGTCGTTTCCACTCCCAACTTGCTGATTATGGCAAAAGCAAGTACCATGTTCAATAAAATTTTCACTAAACTTTTCAAGAAAGTCTGTACACTGGTTTCTATCTTCCGTTTTTCAAGAACTTTGGCTATTAATACACTAATCTGCTTAATGATAAAACGACCGACTGAATATATCAGAATGGCGACAAATATATCCTTACCAGCGTCCATTCCAAAATCTACCAGTTTCTCCAGTGCTTGCTCAAGTTTACTGCCTGAGGCTGCATTCAATAATAATAAATTCATTTTTTTCGTTTAACAAATAAAAATTAATCAGCTTGTCACGATCATATTGCAAATATGCCAGCACATCCTGACAGTATAGTTTCGCAATGTTCCAATAAATCATCCAATATATTTTTACATTCCTAAATAGTCGGATATTTAAAGCCGCAAAGATATCATATATAATTGATAAAAACCAAACTTATCACTTAAAAGAGAGAACCTAAGCACCGTATTCTGTATCAAGCATACAACTCTAAGATAATATATTTAATTTTTTTCGGTAATATTTGCCGAAACATCGGTGAAGCACTATTATACTAGGTGAAAAATGCACGGCACAAGAACAATCTAGCACTCCATGCTGCATAACTAATCAAAAAGATCCAGTAAAAAAACATAAAACCAACTAGTTAATTCATACTTAAAGAGTATCAAACCAATCATTTTCTGTATCTTTAGGTGCTTCTCTGTAAATAATACTCAATAATGAAAACAAGAAAAATATTCTAACAAAACATAACTAAAATACAAAATATTTCAGAGATTCACTCTACCTTAAACTTTACAGCATTCGACATTTAGAAAAAATATCGTAAGAGTTTTAATGAGAGTAAACTCGGAAATTGATTCCGTTGACAAAGCAACCCACTTCCATCAAAAGAACCATTACTTACATGCTGTACCACAGAAAGGCAAGCAATATATCATACTATCTTCTGATCTTTCTTCTAAACTTTACCCTGTACTCTTTCATACGGTTAGTTCACTATATAATAACAAGATAATAAGCTGCTATTAGAGAAAACAATATTTTTTAAGATGTTTGTAGACTCTGATAAAATTAATACCTTTGCGAAGTCAATTTATATATGAACAATGTCGAAATGTAAATTGAAATATTGCAGATAACAAAAAAGGACAAAGAAATATGAGACTTATAAAAGTAACAGGTGGTTTGGGAAATCAAATGTTTATTTACGCTTTTTATTTGCGAATGAAAAAGTACTATCCCAAAGTGCGTATAGACCTTTCGGACATGATGCATTATAAAGTGCACTACGGATATGAAATGCATCGTGTGTTTAATCTGCCCCATACAGAATTTTGTATAAACCAACCTCTGAAAAAAGTTATCGAATTCCTTTTCTTCAAAAAAATATATGAACGGAAACAAGCTCCCAATAGTTTACGAGCTTTTGAAAAGAAATACTTTTGGCCTTTACTTTATTTTAAAGGATTTTATCAGTCGGAACGTTTCTTTGCAGATATTAAGGATGAAGTTAGGGAGTCTTTCACTTTTGACAAGCATAAAGCCAACAGTAGAAGTCTTAATATGCTTGAAATTTTGGACAAGGATGAAAACGCAGTATCTCTACATATTCGTCGTGGAGATTATTTGCAACCCAAGCATTGGGCTACTACCGGAAGTGTATGCCAGTTACCTTACTATCAAAACGCAATAGCGGAAATGAGCAGAAGAGTTGCCTCTCCATCTTACTATATTTTTTCAGATGACATTGCTTGGGTAAAGGAAAATCTTCCATTGCAGAATGCAGTATATATTTGATTGGAATACGGATGAAGACAGTTGGCAAGATATGATGCTTATGAGTCATTGCAAACATCACATCATCTGCAACAGTACATTCAGCTGGTGGGGAGCATGGTTAAATCCCAATATGGACAAAACGGTAATTGTGCCTAGTCGTTGGTTCCAGCATTCCGAAGCTCCGGATATCTATCCTACGGGGTGGATAAAAGTACCAGTGAGTTAATCCATAATACACATGAATACGCACGTCTGGAAAGCTAAAAAATAATTGGCATTTCGGAAACCGCTGAGCCGAAATTTCGGCTCAGCGGAAATTGTAGCATCCATGTTCATTTTTGGTTTAACACACCTTTTCAAACCATAGTACGACCATCATAAATTATTTTGAAGAACGATTGACAAATGCTTCAGCGGAGTCGTTCAATGCTAAAATCAAAGCTTTTCGAAGCCAGTTAAGAGGGGTGGCTGATCTGAAGTTCTTCATGTTCAGACTGGCTAGGCTATACGCTTAAAAGAAAGCTTGCCAACCGGGAAAATCCGCTGACCCTAACTCACTTGGTTAAACCAAGGCTCAGTAGATTTTTAGCGGGGATTATTTTTTATACTCGTGAAGTATTGCTTACTTCGCATTATGAAAAACGATTATTTGAACATGCTAGCCAGCCTCGTGTTGCCTGCGCAGATATTAGATTACTTTCTTATCTCTGGAGTCGAACAAACCTCTCAAGAGATTCATATCAGTCTGGATGAAAAGATGAATCCCAAGTTAAGCAATGACGTACATTTTGAATCCAAAGGTTTTATGGAAGCTGTAAATGTGACAGACTTTCCCATACGGGACCATAAGGTAATTCTCAAGATCAGACGCCGGCGTTGGACGGACTTACGCACAGGGAAAAGCTTTAGTATTCCCATCGACCTCGACATTGTGGCCAAGGGAACCAGATACTCCAAAGAATTTGGATCTTTTTTAAAAGAAACGTATGGAGACATCCCCGGTGACTTGCCGTACGCTTGAGGAATTCTATCATATAGACTGTCATACATTCGAAAAACAGTACAAGGAGGTTCTCAGCGGATATCGTAATTGGGAACAGTTATCTCATGCCGATGAATGGATGCTGTTTCCAGAGAATATAGGACCGCATCTGGCAATTGACGAAACATCGCTCTCAAACGGTGAACTTTACACCTTTGTGACCAACTGCGATGCCTGCACAAGGGAGTGTTCTCTTGTAGCAGTTGTGGCAGGCACCAAATCGGAGGATGTAATAGCTGTACTTCAGCGAATTGACGAGGAAAGTCGTTATGCCGTTAAAGAAGTGACACTTGACCTTTCAGACTCCATGCGCAAGATCGTACGGACTGCATTTCCTAAAGCCTGCCGTGTGATAGACCGTTTTCACATTCAGAAATTAGCTTGTGATGCCGTGCAGGAATTACGCATCAAACACCGTTGGGATGCCATACAGCAGGCCAATGAGGAAATGGAGGAAGCTAAACAGAAGAACGAGGATTATGTCCCATACCGATATGCTAATGGTGATACCCGTAGGGAGTTGCTTATACGCTCGCGGTATTTACTTTTCAAATCAGCCGATAAATGGACAGAGAGGCAGAAACAAAGGGCGGCAATACTATTCGAAGAATACCCTGACGTTAAAAAAGCATATGGTTTGTGCCATTCCCTGCGGATGATATTCTCAAGGAATACCATAAAGGATGCTGCACGTCTGGCTATGGCACGGTGGTATTATAAAGTAGAAGAAGCAAGGATGCATTCTTTTAACGTCATTGCCGCTACTTTTTATGAACACTATGATGAAATACTGAATTTCTACAACCATCGTTCTTCAAATGCAATGGCAGAATCTTTCAATGCTAAAATTAAACTGTTCAGAGCAAACCTAAGAGGCGTAGCTGACAAGAGGTTCTTCCTTTTCCGCATTGCTAAACTATATGCGTATCCCGGGTCAATGTAAAAAGCTGAGGGGTAAATTTATAAATTGTTATCTTTGTCTCCAA
>ENA-OWYX01000032-OWYX01000032.1-human-gut-metagenome-genome-assembly--contig:-NODE-32-length-91467-cov-11.4176_pt1 | contig 91467 bp, 79 predicted proteins | sample MGYA00249758_ERZ652102 | MGnify/ENA primary metagenome ERZ652102 (study PRJEB26925, sample SAMN05827107) | human gut metagenome | biome: ENVO:2100002; feature: ENVO:00000062; material: ENVO:00002003... | reverse complement strand
TTAGCTGCAGTCTCGTGGGCTCGGAGATGTGTATAAGAGACAGGATATGTATCCACCACGATGCACAAAGTGCGCTTGGAGATGATAGGCAGTGCGTCCTTCGGGTCGATAAAGTCGTCCTTCTGGCCTGCACGGCACAATGCATCGATCAGGCTGCCCGCAAGGGTAGCGTCACGCCGCACCGCGATCACCGCCGGGACATCGCATATTTTGCAGATGCGCAGCACGCCCTCGGCGGAGCCGATGGCATCCAGGTCGCTCATGCGGTGGCCCATGATGACCACATGGTCGGCTTCCTTGATCAGCTTCACCAGCTGATCGGCCACGATGCGGCTGCGCACCTTGCTGCGCTTTTCCACGCCGTGGCTCACGCCGCCGTAGAACGTAAAGCCGTCCGGTGTCATTTCAGCGGCCTGATCGCCGCCGCGGCCCTGCGCCATATCCAGCGCCTGCACGGCCATATCCTGGGCTTCCCGCAGGGTCTTGGCCCCGCGGCCAATGCCGATGGACAGCGAAAGGTTCACGCTGGGATCCAGCGCACGGATCTTGTCCAGCACATCGTAGCCGCGGTTGGCGAACTGCTCCATCTGGCGCTCTTCCACCACAGCGATATAGCGGCCGCTGGCCACACGGCGCAAAAAGCCGCTGCCCCGGCCGATCATATCCTCCAGCGTGCGGTTGATGCCTTCCAGCAGGCGGGCACGCTCGCTGTCCAGCATGTCACCGAACACATCGTCGTAGCCGTCCACCAGAAACACCAGATAGCCCGGACGGCTGGCTTTGTATTCCGCCTCCACCTTGCGCAGGGCGGTCTCCTCGTTCAGCACCAGCAGGGTCATGCTCTCCGCATCGCCGGGCACCGTGGAGCTGTGTACGCTCCACATGCCGTCCGCGAGGGTCAGCAGCTGGCCCTCCTGCTTGCGGCACTGCTGCAGATCAAGGCCGGGCAGCACCTTCTGCACGCGGTTCACCAGCGCATCCTGCCCGTTCAACAGGCGGGTGCGGAACTGTGCATTGTACCACAGCACCGTCTCACCGGAAAGCAGCGCGGCCGGCTGAGAGAGCGGCTCCAGACTGAACTGCAGCTTGGAGCCTTCAAAGCTGCCGCCGCACATCCACCGGGCCACCCACTTGCGCAGCTGGCAGCGGAACAGCACCACCACAACGCCCCACAGCACCACCAGTGCCAGCAGCGCCAGCCATGCCGTGGGCCGCTGGATCAGCAGCACCAGCACCAGCAGGCCGCACAGCACGGCCAGACTGGCGGTGAGCATCTCCAATGTCCATCTTGGTTTTTGTTTCATCAAATCTCCTGCCTTCCGCCGCATTGTTTGCGGCAGCGTGCCCGGATCAGACCTCCATCAGGATGGGAAGGATCATCGGGCTGCGCTTGGTGCGCCGATAGATATAGCTGCTCAGTGCCTCGCGCACGCGGGTCTTGACGCTGTTCCAGTCGCGCACATGTTCATCCACGCAGCGGTTCAGCGCATTTTCCACGATGCTCTGTGCACCGTCCATCAGGCTCTCGTTCTCACGCACATACACAAAGCCGCGGCTCACAAGGTCCGGGCCGGCCAGCACCTTGCCGGTCTTGCTGTCCACGGTGGCCACAATGATGACCAGACCGTCCTCGGACAGGTGCTTGCGGTCGCGCAGGACCACATTGCCCACGTCGCCCACGCCAAGGCCGTCCACCATCACTGCGCCGGCGGTGACAGGCTCACCCAGCTTTATCTCGTCCTGGCTGAGAATGACGTTGGAGCCGTTCTCCGCGATCAGAATGTTGCTGGTGGGGATGCCGAGGCTGGCAGCGGTGAGGGCATGCTTTTTGAGCTGCTTATACTCGCCGTGCACCGGCAGGAAATACTTGGGCTTCGTCAGGGTGAGCATGAGCTTCTGTTCTTCCTGACAGGCGTGGCCGGAAACATGCACATCGTACATGCTCTCGTAAATGACCTCTGCACCCAGCAACAGCAGACCATTGACGATCTTGGTCACGCTCTTCTCGTTGCCGGGAATGGGATTTGCCGAAATGATAATGAAGTCGCCGGGGCCCACGCGCACCTGACGGTGGCTGCAGGATGCCATACGGGAAAGGGCACTCAAGGGTTCGCCCTGGCTGCCGGTGGTAATGAGCACTACCTGCTCCGGAGGATACTGGTTCAGCTCATCCACGCTGATGAGGGTGCCCTCCGGGATGTGCATATAGCCCAGCTCCTGCGCCATGGCGGTGTTGTTCACCATGCTGCGGCCGCTGAATGCCACCTTGCGGCCATCCTCCACGGCCAGATCGATGATCTGCTGCACGCGGTAGATGTTGGAAGCAAAGGTGGCAATGATGATCCGCTTGTTGCGGGCACGGGCGAACAGATTGCGCACGCCTGCAGCCACCTTCTGCTCGGTGGCGGTAAAGCCCGGACGCTCGGAGTTGGTGGAATCGCTCAGCAGAGCCAGCACGCCGCGCTGACCGTACTCGGCCAGCGTGGACAGGTCGGTGACGCCGCAGGCCAGCGGAGTGTAATCGATCTTGAAGTCGCCGGTCTGGATGATGGTGCCAGCCGGGCTGTCGATGGCAAAGGCCACCGCATCCGGGATGGAGTGGTTCACATGGATGGGCTCAATGGTAAAGCAGCCCAGCTTGATCTTCTGTCTGGGGGTGATTTCCACGAACTTGGTCCTGCCTGCCAGACCGAACTCCTCCAGCTTGTTGCGGATCAGGCCGCAGGTCAGGCGGGTGCCATAGATGGGCAGGTCAAGTTTCTGCAGCAGATACGGGATGCTGCCGATGTGGTCTTCGTGGCCGTGGGTGATGAGCAGGCCCTTGATCTTATCCTTGTTCTGCACCACAAAGGTGAAGTCCGGGATGACCATGTCCACGCCGTACATGTCGCTGTCCGGGAACACAAGGCCGCAGTCCACGATGATCATGTCGCCGTTGCACTCGTACACGGTCATGTTCTTGCCCACTTCGCCCAGACCGCCCAGCGGGTAGATGTGGATGGGCACAGCGGCCTCTCTGGGCTGCTGCGGGCGGCGGGGCCGACGGTTATAATAAGGGCGGCGGGTGGTGCGGGGGCGCTTTTCGCCCGTCTGCGCGGCGGGTGCGCCGGTGCTCTGAGCAGCTGCTGCTGCCTTGCTGCGTGCGGAATTATTGGTATTTTCTTTCGACTGTGCCATTCTGACCTCCAAAATAATTACAGCGCAGGCCGTCCCCGCTTGTGGGAACAGCCGCGCTGTGCATGGGAAGCACCTTGAAAAATCGCATCGGCTTCCGTTGGATGCACCGTATAGAATTTATTTCTCAGCGTGTTTTTTGCAAACCGCTGCCTGTTCCGTAAGAGGTTTTGTGCCAGATAGGTCCATCTGCTCGATGCGACCGTGGCTTTTCTGTTGGAACGCCCGGGCACACGCCTGCGGTGCGCCCCTATACGCATTTTGTTAGGATAAGTATAGTATTTCCCGGCGTTTTTGTCAATTCCAAGGTTTGGCAGCTCCGGCACGGAATATACATTCGCACTTGACAGAAGCCGGAAAATAGCGCTAAATAGAAGCAACTCATTTTAGAAGGAGAACCGCATGAAGCAGGTCGAAGTGTACACCGACGGCGCATGCAGCGGCAATCCCGGCCCGGGCGGCTGGGGTGCCGTGCTGCGCTACCGTTTTAACGGCAAAGTTTACGAAAAAGAGCTGAGCGGCGGCGACGACAGCACCACCAACAACCGCATGGAGCTGACAGCCTTTATCGAAGCACTGCGCCAGCTCAAGGAGCCGTGTGAGGTACGGCTGTGCTCCGACAGCCAGTATGTCATCAACGGGCTTCAGAAGGGCTGGGCCAAAAACTGGCAGCGCCGGGGCTGGAAAAAAGCAGATGGCTCCCCTGCCCTGAACCCGGACCTCTGGGCACAGGCACTGGAGCAGGAAGCCCGGCACAAGATCACCTATGTCTGGGTCAAGGGCCACGCAGGCCACCCGGAGAACGAACGCTGCGACCAGCTGGCCGTGGCCCAAAGCAAAGCACATGGCGGGAGGCAGGGAACATGAGCGACACATTTTTGCCCGGCAGTGGGTTCGACACCTACGAGAATCAGGATAAGGTTCTGGTGCAGATGGACGGCAGCAGAGAATGCGCCGTAGCTGTGCGCATTTTACAGCAGCAGGGCTTTGCCGTGGCGGGCGCTGCCGTGCGGCTGGCAGCAGAACAGACCGCCGATGCGGAAAGCGCCAAAAAGGCAGCAGAGGCCCTTGGCATCGAGTGCATCGTGCTGAACGCCGAAGCACTGGCCGGACAGGACGCAGACGTTCTGGGCGAAGGCGGCACGCCGCTGTTTGCCGCCCTGCTGACGGCTGCAGACAAGCTTGGGATGCAATATGTGGCAACCACTCACCGTGCCCGGGTGGAGACCGGTGCAGACGGCGTGCACACCGTCTGCCCGCCCGCAGGCACCGGCAGTGATGACAGCACGATTCTTGCAGCTCTGCCGCAGGAAACGCTGGCACGGCTGATCTTGCCGCTGGGCGATTTTGCCCCGGAAGATGTGGCGGAGATGGCCGAGGATTTTAAAGTTTAACCGTACGTTTCAAATGGCCTCCGTTGCACTCTGGCCATATTCAGCGGAAACATTATTTTTATATTAGAATTCCGGAAAATCTGCGGATTCTCCGGAATTCTTTTTTTACAGGCAAGGCCGCTGCGACACACGGCATCTGCTGTTTTTGCTTCCTGCGGAAACAGCCGCACGGCGGCAGAAATGCATTCTACGGTTCGGACCCCATTCCCGTGAAAATGAAAATCGGGAACATCCGCAGATGCTCCCGATTTTCGCATTATCAATATAATTTCCGCTGAATATGGCGCAGCACACGCGGAGCCATTCCAAATCGTTTTGTCAGTTCTGGGGATGCACGATATCGCGCCAATCCAGATCGCCGCGCTCCAAGCCGTGGATCAGTACCTCGGCAGTGGCAATGTTGGTGGCCATGGGGATGTTGTGCACATCGCACAGACGCAGCAGCGTCATTTCGTTGGGTTCGCTGGGCTTTGCGTTGATGGGATCACGGAAGAACAGCAACAGGTCGATCTCATTGCAGGCGATGCGGGATGCGATCTGCTGGTCGCCGCCCTGCACACCGGCCAGAAAGCGTTGCACCTGTAAGCCGGTAGCTTCTGCGATCAGTTTACCGGTGGTACCGGTCGCTACCAGTTTATGCTGGCTCAGGATGCGGCAGTACGCCGTACAAAACTGAACCATCAGCTCCTTTTTGGAGTCATGCGCAATGAGTGCAATCGTCATCCGTTACCCTCTCCTCTTCCTAAACGATTGGAACGCTTTTGTAAAAAAGTCCTTCGCCTGAAATGATATCACAAAATCCAATCTTTTACAACTGGTTTTTATACAGAATATTCAATTTTGTTTTCTTTTCAGGGATGTTTCCATTCAAAACCCCGCTGCAGTGCCCTTTCCCGTGTCGGTTTTGTCTCCCGTTTTCAGTTCTCCGGCGCAATGGCATCGGGGTTCTGCTCGGTGTCTGCGGCGGGCTGCTGCTCGTCCTGCACGGCAGGCTGGGCTTCCCCTTCTGCTGCCGTTTCCGGCGCAGCGGTGTCTGCGGCGGGTGTCATCTGTGCAGGCTGGGCTGCGGCATTGCCGGTGGTCTGGCCTGCAGCGGCCTGTGCTGGGTCAGTGGTCTGCGCCTGATCTTCCTGCTGGGCCTGCTCGGCTTCCTTTTCCGCTTCGGCCTGCTGGGCAAGGCTGCCATCCTTCAGGGCAAAATAGGCATTTGCAATGTCCACCACCAGATCACCGGTACGGGCACCATAGCCTCCGTACTCAATGCTAATGCCAATGGCGATCTGCGGATCATCCGCCGGGAGGTAAGCCACCATCATGGCGTTCAGATAGTGCTTACCGGGCGCATAGGTTTCACTGCGCTGAGGTGTACCGGTCTTGCAGGCGATCGGCACCGGATAGCTGGAAATTTTGCCGCTGATGGTGCTGGGCACCTGCTTCATGCCCTGCCGCACCAGCTCAAAGGTGTTGCCGGTGCCTTCGATCACATCCATGACCTCGGGCTTGGTCTCGCTGAGCACCTCGCCGGTGTTGGTGTCCAGAATGGCCTTGACGAAATGGGTGCGGTAACGGGTGCCGTTGTTGGCCAGTGTTGCCGCGTAGGTAGCCAGCTGGATGGGCGAGACCACCGTGTTGCCCTGACCGATGGCGGCCTGCACATCCAGCGATGCCGTATAGTTGGAGTCGCTCTTGGTGGTCAGACGGCCCACGGCCTCGCTCACCTCCACACCGGTGCGCTGACCAAGACCCAGCTTGTAGGCATAGGCATCGTACACATCGCTGGTCAGGCGGCGGCCAACATCATAGAAGAAGATGTTGCAGCTCCACTTGATGGCTGTGACCACATCGATGTTGCCGCTGTGGCCATGGCGGGTACAGCGGGGGTGGTAATCCTTGAAGTAGTTGTACACGCCGTTGCAGTAAACGGTAGAATACTGGTTGATGAGGCCACTGTCCAGTGCAGCCACCGCCACGGCGGGCTTGAAGGTAGAACCCGGCGTATACAGGCCCTGCAATGCGCGGTTGAACAGCGGCAGGCTCGGGTCGGAGCTGTACTCGCTGTAGTTAGCGGCATACAGGTTCTGGTCATAGCTGGGATAGTTGGAAGCAGCCAGCACACTGCCGTCCTTCACGTCCAGCACCACCACCGCACCGGCGGCAGCTTTCATGGTGCCGGTATTGTACACGCGGTTGATCATATCAATGTTGTCCGCCAGTGCCTTGTCCACGGCACGCTGGAAGTTGCTGTCAATGGTCAGCTGCACGGTATGGCCCGGCTCCGGCACAGTGGTGAGCTTTGTATCCACGATCACGCCGTCCGAATTGCGGGTGATGGTCTCCACGCCGTCCTTGCCGCGCAGCTCGTCCTCAAAAACGGATTCCAGACCAGAAATGCCCAGAACATCGTTCATGTTATAGCCTTTTTCCCGCAGCGGATAGGTCACCTGACCGTTGGAATCGGTCACCTTCCACTTTTCCGCCGTGATCTTGCCCACACGGCCCAGCACCGCTGGGATGATATCGCTCTGGTCGTAGCTGCGGGCGCTGGTTTCCACGATCTCCACACCTGGCAGCTGCAGGCTGTGCTCCTTGATGGTGGCCACCGCGAGGGTGCTCACGTTCTCCGCCATGACAAAATTGTTCACATTGGAGAACGCCTGCCGGTCCATCTCGTAGTGGATGCCGGCCAGCACACGCTGCCATTCCGGCGAAAAATCCTGCAGATCGTTCTTTTCCACCAGCATTTCCATTACATCGTTGGCGGTGGCGTACTGCTGCAGACCAAGCGTTTCCTTCATGTCTGCCAGCTGCTTCTGGTCGCTGGTGGACGTGTCATCGTCCGTAAAGGCGTAATTGCCTGCTGCGTCCGCCTGACCGATCAGCAGCGTATCATTCCAGCTCTCGCCGTTCGCACGCAGCAGCTCCACGATCTGCTGCAGCATGGTGTCCAGATCCCGGTCGCCCATCAGCAGTTTGTTGAGAACCACATTGTAGCTGGTGGTTGTGGTGGCAATGCGCCGCCCGGCGCTGTCCACGATATCGCCGCGGGCCGCCGTGACCGTAAAGTTATAGTCGGTGGTGTTGGTGGCCTTGGCCTTGAAGTCGTCGCCGTTGACCAGCTGCAGAAAGATCAGCCGCATCACGTACAGGCCCATGATAACACATGCCACTGCAATGAGCAGGATCATCCGGCGCGCAACGGTTTTTCGTTCGTTTTGGTTCATCCGCGTTTCCTCCGGCGGTTCAGACTACGCCGTTGTCGATTTTGAATGCGCTGTAAATGTGCCGCACCAGACTGAACAGCATCAGCGACGGCACCAGCGTCATCATGGCCGAAGGCAGCACAAAGGTCAGCCAGCGGCTCAGCGCCCAGCTGTAGCCGGGCATGTAGTAGAAGAACAGCCAGTCCAGCGAGAGCACCACAAGGGCCGTGCCGGTGCTGATGAGCGCAAAGTTCCATGTGCTGCCCTGCAGATACACCTGCACCAGCACCGAAAGCGCAAAGCAGAGCAACAGCAGTTCCAGCGCCAGCATACCCACGGTGCGCCCGGCGGTGTAGTCCCACAAAAGGCCGCTCACAGCACCAAACAGCGCACCTGCAAACTCGCCTTCATACACGGCCACAGCCAGACACAACGGCAGAATGAACAGCGGCTTTGCCTGCCCCAGCTGGAGCAGGCCGGGGGTCGTCTGCAGTGCCGCGCACACAAACAGTGCCACCGCGTAGCAGACCCATTTCAGGATCTGGCTGCGGCTGCGCATGCGGCGTGATTCCATACAAATGCGCCCCCTTAATAGTCGGTAATAACGAATACGTGCTTGACCGTGCGCGGGTCTGCACCCGGGCGCACCACTGCAATGGAAGATTTGCCGCTGACTTCCGGCTCCACCTTCTGCACGGTTCCCACCAGCAGATCCGGCGGGAACACTCCGCCAAGACCGGTGGTGATCACCTGATCGCCCATCTTCGTCTCAGTGGCGCGTTCCAGATTGGTCAGCACGCACAGGCCGTCACCGGCATAATCGGTGCTGCCATTGATAATGCCGTTTTCCCGCGTGCGGGATACCACGCCCGCAGCGCTGAAGCTGGGGTGCAGAATGGTCATCACCTTGCAGCTGGTGGTGTCGGCTTCCACCACCATGCCGATCAGATAGCCCTTATCGCTGATCACGGCATCGTTCACGGCTGCGCCGTTCACCGTGCCGCAGTCCAGCGTAAAGCCTCCGAACTCATCCAGCGGGTCGCGGCCGATCACAAAGGCAGAAATATAGCTTGCTTCGGTGTTGGAATCCTGAATGCGGGCCAGCGCCTTGTAGGCTTCGTTCTCCGCCTTGATGCGGTCGTAGTCCACTATCTGCTGGCGCAGCTCAGCATTCTCCGCTTCCAGCTGTTCGTTCTGTTCCATGACCTCATCGATGCTGGTGTATTTTTCCCACACCGAGCCAATGCCGCCGCTCAGTGCCGATGTGACCTTCTGGAGCGGCATCAGCACCACGCCCAGCAGTTCCTGCGGGGCAGCAGTCAGTCGTCCGTTGGCACCGGCATAGGCCATGATTCCCACCAGAAACACCGCCACGGCTACCAGTATCTTAAATTTCCATGTGTCAAAAAAATCCTTCAAGGGAGTACCCTCCTGTTTCGGGTGGATGCCATGCCATAAGAAAAGCGCGGACAGCCCTGCCATCCGCGCAAGAGACATTGTTTGCAGCGGAAATCAGCGCAGACGCTGCGCAAAAGAGCCTTTTTCCGCAAGTGTGGGCCTTGCCCGTGTTACATGTGGCCGCCGTCGGTGTCCAGCACGTCATGCAGGACATCCACATGATCCAGCACCGCACCGGCACCCTTAGCCACGCAGTCCAGCGGGTCTTCCGCAATGTGTACGTCGATGCCGGTCTCGCTTTGGATCAGCTGATCCAGACCGCGCAGCAGTGCGCCGCCGCCGGTCAGGGTGATGCCGCGGTCGATGATATCCGCACTCAGCTCCGGCGGGGTGCGCTCCAGCGTTTCCTTGATGGCGCTGGTGATCTTGACCAGGCATTCCAGCAGAGCTTCGCGCACATCCTCAGAGTGGACGACGATGTTCTTGGGCAGGCCGTCCACGAGGTTACGGCCCTTGATCTCCATGGTCATTTCGGGGTCCAGCGCATAGGCGGAGCCGATCTCGATCTTGATCTGCTCTGCGGTGCGCTCACCGATCAGCAGGTTGTACTTGCGCTTGATGAAGGCGATGATGGCCTGATCGAACATATCACCTGCCATGCGCACGCTGCGGGAGGCCACGATGCCGCCCAGAGAGATCACAGCGATCTCAGCCGTGCCGCCGCCGATATCCACGATCATGCTGCCGGTAGGCTCGCTGATGGGCAGGCCCGCACCGATGGCTGCTGCCATGGGTTCCTCAATGACGGACACCTGACGGGCACCGGCCTTCAGGGTAGCCTCGCGCACAGCGCGGCGCTCCACCTCGGTAACGCCGGACGGGATGCAGATGACCACGCGGGGGCGGGAGAACATGCTGTTGCCGCATGCCTTCTTGAGGAAATTTTCCAGCATGTTGGTGGTGATGTCAAAGTCAGCGATCACGCCATCCTTCAGCGGACGCACAGCCACGATGCTGCCGGGGGTACGGCCAATGACAGCCTTTGCCTCGGCACCCACACAGCGTACCTCGTCGGTCTTGGTATCCACAGCCACGACCGAAGGCTCCCGCATGATGATGCCCTTGCCCTTCATATATACCAGAGTATTTGCGGTACCCAGATCGATACCTACATCTTTAGAAAACAGGCCCATTGTAAAAATTCTCCTTATGCTTCCCATTTTATCTATAGCGCCAAAACATCCGGCAGCCCTTTTGTGCCGCCTTTGCGCAGAATAACACGGTTCTATTATAGCCGCAAGGCAATGATTTCTCAAGCGTTTGCGCAAGTTTTCTTCGTTTTTTCCAGTTTTATCACACAAAATGTGCCAGCAGCTGTACGGTGCGGCTCACCGGCAGACCCATGATGGTGTAGTAGTCGCCCTCAATACGGTCCAGCCAGAGGGCCGCCCGCCCCTGAATGGCATAGGCACCGGCTTTATCGTAGGGTTCGGCGGTGGAAGCGTAGAAGTCGATCTCCTCTTCACCCAGCGGGAAGAAGGTAACGCGGCAGCTGTCCACAAAGCTTTCAGTGCGCGTACCGTCCGAGATGCACACGCCGGTGTGCACCTCGTGGGTGGCACCGGAAAGGGCGCGCAGCATCCGCTTTGCGTCCTCTTCGCTGTGTGGCTTGCCGAACACCTCGCCGTTCACATCCACCACCGTATCACAGCCGATGACCACAGCGCCCGGGTGCTGGGCCGAAACAGCAAGGCACTTGCCCCGGGCCAGCTGTTCCACCAGATGGGCAGGCGTAGCGGCCTGCACTGCACTTTCGTCAAAGTCACTGACGCAGACGGTGAAATTGGTGGTATATAAGGAGAGCAGCTCCCGCCTGCGCGGGCTGCCGGAAGCTAAGATCAGGTTCATGATTCCATCTCACTTTCCGGTAGAGCCAAAGCCGCCCTCGCCGCGCTGGGTATCGCCCAGCTCTTCGGCAGGCACAAAGGCAGCGGTGTACACCGGTGCGATGCACAGCTGGGCCACACGCTCACCGGGCTGAATGGTGTAGGCTTCCCTGCCCAGATTGACCATGGGCACCTTCAGCTCGCCGCGGTAATCGCTGTCCACCACACCCACGCCGTTGGCCATGCACAGGCCGTGCTTGATGGAAAGGCCGCTGCGTGCGTACACCAGTGCCACGCTGTGGGGGCCGGGCAGCTCGATGGCAAGGCCGGTGGGCACCAGTGCCCGCTCCATGGGGGCAAGGGTGAGCGGCGCGTCCAGTACGGCGCACAGGTCGGCTGCAGCAGAGCCGGGGGTTGCGTAAGAGGGCACCTTGGCACGGGTGTCCAATACCTTATATTTTACTGTGATGGGTTCCATAGTATACCTCGTTTTGATTTTATAGCAACTCCTTCAGTCTCGCATACGCTCGACAGCTTCCTCAGGGAGGTGGCATTGCGTCAGCAATGACGGAAGGAGTTTCAGTTCGTACCTTTAAAATACAACCCACGGGTAAAATCACCTTCAAAGGGTGCATGGGTGCGGATCATCTCCAGAATTTTGGCCGCTTCCTCCCGGCTTTCCAGTGTGAAGTAAGCCACACCGTAGTCCACCGTCAAAGCGCCCGGCTTATCCCCCATATAAATAGGTACAGGGTTATAGATGGTGCGCACACCAAGGCCGCACCGCACTGGGAACTTCTTGGCCTTGCGGTCGGTCAGCACGCCGGTCTTATCGCAGTGGGCGCAGTCGTGGATGTTCTGCAGCGGGCAGGCACGGGTGATCATCAGCGGCATATGGCCGTACACCAGCACGCCGGTGGGCACCGGCCTGCTGTTATGGGTGGGCACAATGGTGCTGATGTCGCTGTCCTTCACCTCGGGCAGGATGAGCATGGAGCCAAGGCCGTTGTCCGCGTAGAACTGCGCGGCCAACTGGTTCGTGATGTTCAGGCCAAAGCTTCCGCTCATGGGCAGGCCCCGGCACAGGCGCAGGTGGGCGATATTGCTCACCTCATAGCCTGCAAAACCGGCGTCCTGCGTGGCCGCGATGCGGCGGGCGGTATCCTCTTCCAGCTTGCCAAACATGACCCGGGGCAGTTCCAAAAGGGTCTTTGCCCGCCATTCCCGGGGCACGCGGTCGGCCTGCGCAATGGGCAGGATGAGATACTCGATGCCGTCAAGTGCCCGCTCCGGCACCTGCTCCCAGCTCTCAAACCGGGCACGCAGGGTACGGTGGGGCGGCAGAGTGCGCAGCGGCAGGGCAGGCACATGCTCCTCGGTGGTGGGCCACGGGCGCAGCACTTCCCGCTTTTTGAGCAGGGCATCCAGCGCTTCGCGGCGCAGCTCGTTCACCGCACCGCCTGGGATAAACCACGGCCCACCGTCCATTTCCACGGTAATATTCTGATCTTCCACCGCAAAAGGCGTGCCGCCGGTCTTGGCAAGGCTGCGGTACAGGCTTGCGGTGGGATCAGTACGGGCAGGCTGCGGCTCTGCATCCCCATAGGCAAAGGCCTTGCTGCCGTCTGCATCGGTGACAGTGAGCTTTTCGCCGCCCTCTTCAATTTCCAGCTTCATCTTTACCGGCACGCGGCTGCGCTCACGGCGGTAAAGCTCCCGCAGCATGGGCAGGGTCTTTTTGGTCTGTTCTGCATCTGCTTCGCTGCGCACGCCGAACATGGTGCCGTCGATCTTTCCATCCAGATAGCCGGAGGTGAAGCCGGAACGGCTGAAAGCATTCTTCAACAGGTCGCGGTCGTAGGCGCGGCCCTCGCGGCCTGCAAGACAGGCGCTGACTGCCGCCGCCACATACTCCGGCGTGCGCAGACGGCCCTCGATTTTTGCCGATGCCACGCCAAGCGCCTGCAGCTTGTCCAGCTTATCAATGACCGAATTATCCTTTAAGGACAGGTGGTGCAGGCGGCCCGGCTTGCCCTCCGGCAGGGCATTTGCCTCAAACGGCAGGCGGCACGGGCCGGCACAGGAACCGCGGTTGCCGCTGCGTCCGCCCAGAAAGGCCGACATGTAGCACTGGCCGCTGACGCACATGCACAGCGCGCCGTGCACGAAGCACTCGGTCTCGATGCCGCAGTGCTTTGTGATATGCTCCACCTCGGGCATGCTCAGCTCACGGGCCAGCACTACGCGGGTGAAGCCCAGCTCCTTGAGCTCCAGCGCACCCTGCAGGCTGTGCACGCTCATCTGGGTGGAGCCGTGGCGCGGCAGCTGCGGTGCAATTTTACCGATCAGCGTTGCCACTGCCAGATCCTGACAGATGACCGCATCGGCACCGCTGGCTGCAACGGCACGGATGGCCTGTTCCAGCGCGGGCAGCTCGCCGCCATAGACGGTGGTGTTCAGCGCCACATGCACAGCCACGCCCCGCGCATGGCAGAAGGTGACCGCATCTTTCAGCGTATCCGCGTTAAAATTGTTGGCACTGGTGCGGGCATTGAAACCCGAAAAACCCAGATACACTGCGTCGGCACCGCTGAACACAGCGGCACGCAGCATTTCTTCGTTGCCCACCGGGGCAAGGATCTCGATCTTTGACATACTTCTCCTTTATCCTGTAAACGGCTTATTCCGCCTTGTCCGCTTCGCCCTCGGCAGCAGACTGCTGTGCCGCCTGCTGGGCGCGCTCCTCGCGCCGGGCTTCCTTATTGCGCATCTTTTCCAGCTGTTCGCGCAGGGCGGCAGCTTCCCGCCGCAGCACCTCATTCTCTGCTTTGACCTTATCTTCCGCCAGCTTTGCGCGGGTAGCATCCGCAATGTAATCCTGGATCTGGCTGCGCATATTCTCAGCACTGCCGGTGCTCTTGCGGTATTCGTCCAGATAATCCATGGCGCAGAACACCGCCGCCTTCGTCACCGAAAGATTCGCATTATCGTCCAAAAGCTTGGTGATGTCTTCATCCAGCTTTTTCGCCAGCGACAAAATATATTTTTCCGGGTCCGTCGTAGCAATGGCATACGGCGTACCTGCAATGTTCACCCGTACCTTGTTGACCATATCTGTTTCCCCTTTTTATCCTTTTCTGCCCGCAGCGGGCAGTGATCTTCTGATTTTTGCCGGGAAACGGAACCGTTCCCGGTACCGTTTTGGTGTCTTGTCACCCGCCGGGCGAGTTACCCGGCACATTTCTCCCGGAGTTTGTCCCCGAAAATGTTTCGGAACACAGCTTTCTCTCCCTATTATAATATAAATAAGCATCAAGAAAAAGTGTATTTTTTGAAATTTTGGCATATTTATCAGAAAGTTCAATAAAAAAATGTCAGTTACGGAAAAAATCCCCTGATTCCTTGCATTTGTCATTCTGCCATATTATAATATCTTTGTTATGTTGGCGGCAGAGCAAGTGAGGGAAAGTGCCTGCAGGCGCCAATTATTTCAATTATTTTAGCAAAGCTGAAAACTTATGCGGATAGGAGTACCTTTATGACATCGAAAGAATTCGGTAAACTTCTTCAGGACAAGCTCACCAGCGAGTACGGCGTAGAGCTGAGCGTTGCTTCCAACCAGCAGATCTACCGCTCTCTGGCTCTGATCTGCCGCCAGATGATGAGTGAGAACCACAAGAAGTTCCAGTCCAAGGCCATTGGCACCGGCACCAAGCAGGTGTATTATCTGTGCATGGAGTTCCTGATGGGCCGCAGCCTGAAGACCAGCCTGCTGAACCTGGGTCTGGACGAGGTGGCAAAAAAGGACCTGTCCGACGCTGATATCAGCATTGACAGCATCTTTGAGGAAGAGCCGGATGCAGGTCTGGGCAACGGCGGTCTGGGCCGTCTGGCTGCCTGCTATCTGGACGGCATGGCCACCACCGGCATCTGCGGCACCGGCTACTCCATCCTGTACGAGTACGGCATCTTCAAGCAGAAGATCGTGGACGGCTGGCAGCAGGAGCGTGCCGACAACTGGCTGCCCGGCGGTCAGGTCTGGCTGAAGAGCCACCCCGATCAGGCTGTGGAAGTGCGCTTTGACGGCGAGATCCACGAGAACTGGGACAACGGCTTCCACTATATCCAGCACACCAACTACAACAGCGTCATGGCTGTTCCCTCTGATATGTATGTGCAGGGCTACGACGGCAAGGGCGTTGCAAAGCTGCGCCTGTGGCAGGCAAAGGCCCCGGACTTTGATATGTCCAGCTTCTCTCTGGGCAACTACAACACTGCAATGAGCAAGAACGCCAATGCAGAGCTGATCTCCAAGGTGCTGTACCCCAACGATAACCATGTTGAGGGCAAGATCCTGCGCCTGCGCCAGCAGTACTTCCTGTCTGCCGCATCCATCGGCGATATCGTCCAGAACCACCTGTCCAGCTATGCGACCCTCGAGAATCTGCCCGACAAGGTGGCCATCCAGCTGAACGACACCCACCCCACCCTCGCCATCCCCGAGATGATGCGCATTCTGCTGGATGAGTGCGGCTTTGGCTGGGACAAGGCATTCGACATCTGCCAGAAGGTCTTCTCCTACACCAACCACACCGTCATGGCTGAGGCTCTGGAAAAGTGGAACGTGGACATCTTCAAGATGACCCTGCCCCGTATCTACCAGATCGTGGTGGAGATGGACCGCCGCGCCCGCGCAGAGCTGGAGAAGGTCTTCCCCGGCGACAAGGGCAAGATCGACTATATGGCACTGATCGGCGACAATCAGGTGCGCATGGCAAACATCTGCGCCTACACCGCCAACAGCATCAACGGCGTGTCCAAGCTGCACAGCCAGATCATCAAGGACAGCGTCTTCCACGATTACTACCTGTTCAAGCCGCAGGCCTTCAAGAACGTGACCAACGGCATCGCTTACCGCCGCTGGCTGCTGGCCTCTAACCCCGGCCTGTGCAAGCTGCTGGACGAGACCATCGGCGACGGCTACAAGCATGATGCTTCCGATCTGTCCAAGCTGAACAAGTTCGAGAACGACAAGACCGTTCTCAAGCGCCTGAACGAGATCAAGCTGACGAACAAGACCAGCTTTGCCAACTATCTGGCAAAGAGCACCGGTCAGGTCATCGACCCGAACTCCATTTTTGACTGTCAGGTCAAGCGTATGCACGAGTATAAGCGCCAGCACCTGAACGCGCTGAACATTGCTGCCCAGTACCTGTACCTGAAGGAGAACCCCAACGCCGACTTCATCCCCAAGACCTATATCTTCGGTGCAAAGGCTGCTCCCGGCTACTACATGGCAAAGCAGATGATCCGCATGATCTGCAAGCTGGGCGACCTCATTAACAACGACCCCGCTGTGCGCGACAAGCTGCGCGTGGTCTATCTGGAAGAGTACTGCGTCTCTCTGAGCGAGCACCTGATGCCCGCCGCCGAGGTCTCTGAGCAGATCTCTCTGGCCGGCACTGAGGCTTCCGGTACCGGTAACATGAAGTTCATGCTGAACGGCGCTATCACTCTGGGCACTCTGGACGGCGCAAACGTGGAGATCGCAGACGCTGCCGGCAAGGAGAACGAGCTGATCTTCGGTATGCTGACCCCCGAGGTGAACAACCTCAAGCAGGTGGGCTACCATCCCAACGCTTTCATCATGGGCGACGATGTTGCCAACAACGCTCTGAACTTCCTGGAGCGCGGCTGGAACGGCGAGAACTTCCACGAAGTGACCGAGAACCTGCGCAGCAGCGACCCGTATATGGTCATGGCCGACTTCAAGGATTACCGCCGCGCACAGGCCGACCTGCAGAAGCTGTATGCCGACCGCGAGAAGTGGGCACACATGAGCCTGAAGAACATTGCCAACAGCGGCATCTTCAGCGCCGACCGCTCTGTGCTGGATTACGCACACGACATCTGGTACGCTTCCCCGGTGCCCATGGGCAAGTAATTTTCCCTTAAAAAATCCATTTGCCCCGGCGGCGTTTGGCCCGCCGGGGCTTTTTTGAGAAAGGACGACCCTGCTTTGTCTTGTCTGTTCAATAGCTACGACCCCTATTTCAAGCAGCCCTTTGGCGCGCTGCGGGCCGGTCAGACCGTACGTTTGACCCTATGCATCCCGGAAGAGCTGGGCTATGTCGATCCTCATCTGGTGCTCCAGAAAGAGGGAAAATATGACGTGCCGGTGCACTACCGCATGAAGTTCGACGGCCAGACCCCCCAGCAGAACCACTTTTCCGTGGAGCTGCCGCTGAACGACCCGGGCCTGTACTTCTACTACTTCGACCTCTACACCGACTTCCGCCGCATCTACCGCGGGCCGGACAACTGCGGCGTTGTCAGCTGGCAGGAAGGCGAAAAATGGCAGATCACCGTCTACGATGCCGGTTTCCAGACCCCGGAGTGCATCAAGGGCAAGGTGTTCTATCAGATCTTCCCGGACCGGTTCTGCGAAGGCATTGAGAACAAGCCCATGCCTTTCCCGGACCGGCTGTATCAGGCCGACAAACACGCCGAACCCTTCTGGCAGCCCAACGAGACCGGCGGCCACCTGAACGAGGACTATTTCGGCGGCGACTTGGAAGGCATCCGTATCAAGCTGCCCTATCTGCGGGAGATGGGGGTGGACTACCTTTACCTCAACCCCATCTTTGAGGCGCACTCCAACCACCGCTACAACACCGCCGACTATCTCAACGTAGACCCGCTGCTGGGCACCAACGAGGAGTTCGAGGTGCTCTGCCGCGAGGCCGCCAAGTACGGCATTGGCATCGTGCTGGACGGTGTGTTCAGCCACACCGGTTCCGACAGCCGCTATTTCAACCGCGAAGGCCGCTATGGTGACGGCGGCGCTTACCGCGACCCCAACTCCCCCTACCGCAGCTGGTACGATTTTGACCCCAAGTATAAGGGCGGCTACCGCAGCTGGTGGGGCTTCGAGACCCTGCCCGAGGTGAACGAAGAGAACCCCTCCTATGTGGAGTTCATCACCGGCGAGGGCGGTGTCATTGACACATGGCTGCGGCGCGGTGCCGCAGGCTTCCGTCTGGATGTGGCCGACGAGCTGCCGGACGACTTTATTGAAAAGATCCGCGCCGCTGTCAAGCGGGTCAGCCCGGAGAAATTCCTGCTGGGCGAGGTGTGGGAGGACGCCACCACCAAATACGGCTTTGGCCAGCGCCGCACCTATCTGCTGGGCAAGGGGCTGGACAGCGTGATGAATTACCCCTTCAAGAACGCTGTGCTGGACTTTGTAAAGGGTAAGCCCGCCGAGCAGGCCATGGGCGAAATTCTGTCCATCTGTGAGCACTACCCCGCCCCTGCCATGGACACTGCGCTGAACTTTCTCTCCACCCACGACACCGAACGCGCCCTCACCGTGATCGCAGACGAGCCCGCCAACGGCCGTGGCCGCGAGTGGCAGAGCGGCCGCTGTGTGACCGGCGAAGCCTACGAGGAAGGGATGCTGCGCCTGCGCATGGCCTATGCCATCATCTACACGCTGCCCGGCGTGCCCTGCCTGTACTACGGCGACGAGATCGGGATGCAGGGCTACCGCGACCCCTTCAACCGTGCCTTCTTCTGCTGGGACAGCCACGAAAAGCGCCTGAAGCCGGTGCTGGCACAGCTGGCGCAGCTGCGCCACACCTGCGAGGCCTTCCGCACCGGTGAGCTGCGGGTGCTCCGGGCGCAGGACGGCATCCTGCACTACCAGCGCGTAGGCGAAGCGGAAACTGCCGAGGTCATCGTGAACCGCTCGGAGCACATCATCGTGGAGCCGCTGGCTTCCGGCAAGCACACGGAGGTGAACCCCATGGGCTTTACCATCGTGGTGGAGGAGAACGGCCATAACCCGAACCACAGCTATTACGATATCAAGTAAAAACGATTTGAATGCCCGCCGCGTTCGCTCTGGGCACATTCAGAGGAAATTTTATCTTTTATTTTCGCAACAACGGGCAGCCTGCGGGCCGCCCGTTGTTGCATTTTCACGCAAAGGGCCGTATCTGCAAACTACATCTTGCACTGCTTTTCATTTATTTTGTTCTTTATTTCGTTTTCTGCGCAACGTTCCAGTAAAAAACGCTTGACCTTCCACCCGGGGGATACTCTATAATAGGGCCATAAGGAGGGAGAACCATGAACCCTGTTCCATTTCTCTGGCTGGCTGCCGTGGTGGGCTTTTTGCTGTTGGAGGCTTCCACCTTCAGCATGACCTCCGTCTGGTTCGCCGTCGGCGCAGCTGCCGCCCTGCTCACCTGCCTGTTCACGGATTCGTTCCGGGCGCAGGCCCTGGTGTTCATCGTGGTAAGCATTCTGTGCCTGCTGGCGTTCCGGCCGCTGGCTGCAAAGCTGCGCCAGAAAATCACCCCCACCAATGGCGACCGAAACCTTGGCCGGGAGGCCACCGTGCTGACCACCGTCACCGCCGACCTACCGGGCCGTGTGCGACTGGACGGCGTGGACTGGAATGCCCGCTGCGCCACTCCCGGCGACATTCTCACCCCCGGGCAGCGCTGCCGTGTGACCGAACTGCACAGCACCCTGCTCATCGTGGAGCCCGTATTGACCGAAAGCCGCAGAGCGTGATCTGCGTTCTGCGCTGAAACGTTGCACCCATCTGAAAAAGGAGAACCACTATGGTCATGTTTTTTCTGATCCTCGCGCTGGTCTTTGTCGTCCTGCTGGTGATCATCACCAATATCGTCATCGTGCCCCAGTCCAAGGTGTATGTCGTTGAGCGGCTGGGCAGCTACTCCGACACATGGTCGGCAGGCCTGCACATTAAGATTCCCTTCATCGAGCGCATCGCCAAAAAGGTGAGCCTGAAGGAGCAGGTAGCAGACTTTCCCCCTCAGCCGGTCATCACCCGCGATAACGTTACCATGCAGATCGATACCGTGGTGTTCTTTCAGGTGATGGATGCCAAGCTCTACACCTACGGTGTCAACCAGCCCATTGCGGCAATCGAAAGCCTGTCCGCCACCACCCTGCGCAACATCATCGGCGAAATGGAGCTGGACCACACCCTGACCAGCCGCGATGTCATCAACGGCAAGATCACCGCCATTCTGGACGAAGCCACCGACAAGTGGGGCATCAAGGTGAACCGCGTGGAAGTGAAGAACATCATCCCGCCGCGTGAAATTCAGGAAGCCATGGAGAAACAGATGAAGGCTGAGCGCGAGAAGCGCGCCGTCATCCTGAAAGCCGACGGTGAAAAGCAGGCCGCCATTACCGCCGCTGAGGGCGAAAAGGAAGCCGCCATCCTGCGCGCGGATGCTGTGAAGCAGCAGCGCATTCTGGAAGCCGAGGGCGAAGCACAGGCCATTCTGGCCGTGCAGAAGGCCAATGCCGACGCCATCCGCCTGTTGAACGAGGCCATGCCCAGCGATAAGGTTCTGGCCATCCGCAGTCTGGAAGCTCTGGCCAAGGTGGCCAACGGCAAGGCAACCAAGATCATCATTCCTTCGGAGCTTCAGAATCTGGGCGGCGTGGTGCCCAGCATCAAAGAGCTGATGACCGACCCGAAGGACGCAGAATAAAATTTAAAATTCCGGTTCACCGTCTGTGCTATATGCAGGCGGTGAACCTTGTTTTGCACGATAAAGGAGTTCTTCTATGATCTACGATACCCTGAACAACCTGCCCAACTATCTGGGCGTGAGCGACAACCTCGACACCGTCATTGAGTATATCATGGCGCGGGACATCACCACCCTGCCCGCCGGACGTACCCGCATCGACGGCGAAAAGGCTGTGGTCACTGTGAGCACCGTCACACCGCTGACTTCCGATAAAGCGCTGTTCCAGCGCCACGACAACCACATCACGCTGGAGACCGATCTGGACGGCAGCGAGCTGTTTGAGGTGAGCCTTGCAGAGCTGACCCCGACAAAGCCCACCGACGAAGCCACCGACACCACCGTGGGTACCGCAGGCACCAGCATTGCCGGAATGCTGTGCGAGGGGCGGTTTGCCTTGTATCTGGCCGGAGAGCCCTATAAATCCGGCCTGAAGGCGCAGGGCTGCGGCAAACTGAAGAAAGCCGTGTTCAGCATCGAGCTGGACCCGGACGAAGAGGACGAGACCGAGGAATAAGCCGAAAGAGGGCATTTATATGGGATTTTTTGCTGTACTGGCTGCAAGCCTGTTTGCCGTGTTCCTCTTTACCGTGTTCGGCGGCTATTCGTTGCTGCTCTGGTGCCAGCAGTCCCTGCTGATGGTGGTTCCGCCTGCGGTGGTGCTGGCTGTTCTGGTGTGGACGTTCCTGAAAATGGACGACAAGATCACCGCTCTGCAAAAGCGGGTGGAGGAACTGGAAGCCGCACAGAAAAACGCCGAAGAGTCCGAGAAATAAATACAGCGATGCCCCTGCAGAAAAAGCTTTTCCTGCAGGGGCGTCGCACTTTTTACACCTTACTTTTTATCCTGTGGGTCATCCAGCCCTTTAAACATCACCATACCCAGAATTGCAAAGCTGGCACCCAGCACAAAACCCACTGTCCCCATCGACACGCTGAACAAAACGCCCATGGCAACGCCGAACAGGATACCCGCGATCTGACTTTTCTTCATTTTACTGCTCTGCCTTTCCGTACCATGCAACGGACAGCCGCCACGAGAGAGCATACAGCGCCAGCGCCGCCGCCGCAATGCCCAGAAGCCCCAGCGGCGAGATGCCCTGCGGAAGAAGGTTTCTCACAAGACCGTCCTCATTGGCGGACACGCCAAACCCCATCAGAGCCGCAACCAGGCCGACCATAAAATAAAACGCATATTTTGCCTTTTCGTAGCCAAAACGGTAATTCAACGGCAGCAGAACGGCACTGTTCAGCAGCGTTGTCATGCCTACCTGCACCAGCGTAGAGATCACGAGCGCACCATCCACGGCTACCCAGTGCAGCTGTGCCACGCCAAGCGCCGCGGCAGCAAAAACCTCTGCCAGCACCAGCCCGCACAGACCAACAATGTATTTACACCCCACCAGCTGCTCTTTTGTGGCCGGAAGCGCGGCACTGTATTCGTTGAAATTGCTGGTTTGGTCGTATGCCAGCAGTGTCATGGGCATCATACCCAGCAAAAAGCCCGCATAGACAATGAAGAAATTGGCCCCGTTCATCATCGAGATCACGCCCGCACCCATCATGACTACAGCTCCCACAACGACCATTTTTGCGTAATACCATGCCTGATATGCGTCCTTTAACAGCAAGCCTTTCATTGTACATTCTCCCCTTTCACCATCAGCACAAACAGCTCCTCAATGCTTACCGGGGTAAGCTCTGCCCCGGCGGGCATTGCATCCCGGCGCACAAGCGCCTCGACTCCGTAGGGGGTGACCCGCTTGCCGTACACCCGCGTATCCAGTGCCGCCAGCTGCGCCGCCGTGCCATGCCACAGGGCGTATTCCTCCCGCAAGGCGTCCTTTTCCTCACAGAGCAGCAGTCTGCCCTTGTGCAGGAAGGCGATGGTATCGCACAGCTTTTCCAAGTCGCTGACGATGTGGGAGGAGATGAGGATAGAATGGTTTTCGTCCCGGGTAAAGTCCAGCAGCAGGTCAGTCACCTCGTCCCGCACCACCGGGTCCAGCCCGTTGGTGGCTTCGTCCAACAGCAGCAACTTCGGGTGGTGCGCCAGCGCCACGGCGATGCACAGCTTCATCTTCATGCCGGTGGAGTAGTCCTTGTACCGCTTTTTGTCCGGCAGACCGAATTTTTGGCACAGCTCCGCATAGGCGGCAGCGTCCCAATTATGGTAAATGCCCGCCATCACCTTGCCTGCCTGCACTGCGTTCAGGCACAGGGGGATGCCCTCGCTGCCCAGCACCACACCGATTTCTTCCTTGGTGTGTACAAGGTCGGTGCGGTTGTCCCTGCCCAAAATGGTCACGGTACCGCCGTCCCTCTGCAGCATGTCCAGAATCAATTTGATGGTGGTGCTTTTGCCTGCGCCGTTCTCGCCGATCAGGCCGCAGATGGTGCCGCCGGGCAGTGTCAGATCCAGCGGTCCGAGGGTAAAGTCCTTATAGTGCTTTGTAAGTCCCCGCAGTTCCAGTGCGTTCATGTTCAGCCCTCCCACAGCAGTTCCAGCATCTCCCGCAGCTCTTCCCTGCTCAGCCCGCAGGATGCGGACAGCTTCACAGCTTCGGTAAGGTGCGCTTCAATTTTTTTCAGGTTCTCTTCCCGCAGCAGCTCGGTGTTTTTAGGGGCTACAAAAAAGCCCTTTGCCGGTACTGCGTAAAGGAAGCCCTCTTTTTCCAGTTCATCGTAGGCGCGCTTGGTGGTAATGACGCTGATGCGCAGATCCCGTGCCAGCCCCCGGATGGAGGGCATGGCCTCGTCCGGCTGCAAAGCCCCGCTGATGATCTGCTGCTTGATCTGGTTGTAGATCTGGTCATAGATAGGCGCGCCGCTTTTGTTGTTGATAAACAGTTCCATCGGCTGCTCCTTTGGCTCTTATGTTTTGTCCGTATATGCACAGTATATACAGTAGATACGGATTTGTCAAGAGAATGCGCAAAAAAAAATACACCCGCCGTCCAAAACGGACAGCAGGTGCATTTTTTAGGTTTTACAGTGCCTTGATGGCGGTCTTAATGCGCTCGGCGGCCATCTTGGTCTTTTCGGCGTCACCGAAAGCGGTCAGGCGGAAGTAGCCCTCGCCGCACTCGCCGAAGCCCACGCCCGGGGTACCGACCACGCCGCAGTTTTCCAGCAGCCAGTCGAAGAACTCCCAGCTCTTCATGTTACCGGGGCAGCGCAGCCAGATGTAGGGGCTGTTCTTACCGCCGCAGTACCACACGCCGCACTCGTCCAGAGCGTCCGCGATGACCTTGGCATTCTTGCGGTAGTAGTCCAAATTCTGCTGGATCTCGGCCATGCCGCTCTCGGTGAACACCGCAGCGGCGGCGCGCTGCACCACGTAAGGCACACCGTTGAACTTGGTGGTCTGGCGGCGCAGCCACAGCTTATTGATGTTCATTCCCTCGCGCTCCAGCTCCTTGGGCACCACAGTGTAGCCACAGCGGGTGCCGGTGAAGCCTGCGATCTTGGAGAAGGAGCAAATTTCAATGGCACACTCGCGTGCACCCTCGATCTCGAAGATGCTGCGGGCGAGGTTCTCGTCGGAGATGAAGCACTCGTATGCAGCATCGTACAGGATGATGGCATCGTTCTTCTTGGCGTAGTCCACCCATGCCTTGAGCTGGTCGCGGGTGTAGGCGGCACCGGTGGGGTTATTGGGGCTGCAGATATAGATGATGTCAGCCTTCACATTCTCATCCGGCATTCCCAGGAAGCTGTTCTCCTGACTGGTGCGGCTGTAGATGATCTTGCGGCCATCGGTCACGTTATCGTCCACGTAGGTGGGATAAACGGGGTCCGGCACCAGCACGGTGTTGTCCACATCGAACAGGCCCAGTACGTTGGCCAGATCGCTCTTTGCACCATCAGAGATGAAAATTTCATCCTCTGCCAGCTGGGTGCCGCGGCCTGCATAGTAGCCCTGAATGGCCTGCTTGAGGAAGGGGTAGCCCTGCTCCGGGCCATAGCCGTGGAAGCCTTCCTTGGTGCCCATCTCATCGGCTGCATCGTGCATGGCCTTGACCACGCACTTTGCCAGCGGCTGGGTCACATCGCCAATGCCAAGACGAATGATCTCCTTCTCCGGGTGTGCCTCCTGATAAGCGGCCACCTTGTGGGCAATGTCCACAAACAGGTAGCTTGCCTTCAGCTCGTTGTAATGCTTGTTCATCTTCATGGTTACTTTCCCTCGATTCATCTTTGTATCATGTTCTCCGCCGCCGGACGGCGGCAGCGAACATTCTTTTTAAACTTCTGTGATACCTTCGCACACGGTCTCGGCGGCGCCGGTCATCAGCAGCTGTCTGCCGGGCAATACCCGGATGGTCAGCACACCGCCGCGCAGCTGCACATGGATGTCCTCGCCTGCCGGGCAGATGCCAAGCTCGGTCAGGGCCGCCACGGTGGCGCAGGTGCCGGTGCCGCAGGCCCATGTCTCGCCGCTGCCGCGCTCCCACACCCGCATCTTCAGGTGGGTGGGATCCACCACCTGCACGAACTCGGTGTTGATGCGCTCCGGGAAGTTTGCGTGGTGCTCAAAGGCCGGGCCGATCTCTTCCAGCTTCAGGCCGTCCACATCCTCCACCACGGTCACACAGTGGGGGTTGCCCACACTGATGCAGGTCACATGCCACGTTTTGCCGTCCACGGTCAGTTCTTTGTCCACAAGCGGTTCTTCGCCCATGTTCACAGCAGGCAGGCTGGCAGGCATGGCACTGTAAGCGCCCATCTCCACCTGCCACAGGCCCGCACCCTTGTGGGTGACGGTCTTCAGGCCGCTGAGGGTATCAATGGCAAGGGTCTCTTTGGCAATGCCGTGGGTGTACAGCCATTCAGCCACACAGCGGATACCGTTGCCGCACATCCTGCCCTCGCTGCCGTCTGCGTTGAAGATGCGCATCATGCCGTCCGCACCCGCCGTCTGCGCAGCACAGATGCAGATGATGCCGTCCGCACCAATGGAAAAATGCCGCCGGGACAATTTTTTGGAAAGGGCTGCAATGTTCTCCGGCACACCGCTTTTGCGGCAGTCCAGATAGATATAATCGTTGGCGCAGCCCTGCATTTTGGTAAATGAAAGCTTCATGCTCAAAACTCCTTCATGGGACTTGTGGTCAGTCCCTATAAACTCGCTACTCTATAATGATAAGAAACCGGGGCGCTCCTGTCAAGCGAAAATGCACCTTTCCGGCAATTTTTCGCAAAGGAATCTGTCAGAATGGAAAACAGGGCTTGACAATACGCATGGCATGGGATATAAAAAAAGAGAGAGTTTTGTACAGTCCGGGGCCGCGCAGCATCTGCGGGTGCATCCGTCACGGCAGCCGCATGCACGGCACCGGTGTACAGGACAGGCAAAACAACTGCAAAAAGGAGACCACAGGAATGGATACTTTTGAAAAAATCCGTGCATTGCTGGCGGAGCAGCTGGATGTTGACCCGGCAAAGATCACGATGGACAGTGACATCATGAGCGATTTTGAGGCCGACAGTCTGGATATCGTGGATATGGTGATGACGCTGGAGGATGAGTTTGGCATTGAGGTGCCGGACGATACCATCGAGTCCCTGCGCACCGTGGGCGATGTGGTAAACTTTGTGGACAGCCACGCGCAGAACTGATTCAGTCAAAAAGCCCTGCCTTCTGGTGCGGCACCCGGCCGCACTGCATGGACGGGGCTTTTAATATGGTTCGTGCGGAACGCAAGCCGTTTGGCGCACGGCCTTAGGAGGAAAAAGCAAAAATGGCAAAAGATTCAAAGAAGCTCGTACAGGCGATCACCAGCCAGGAAGAGAACTTCGCACAGTGGTACACCGATATCTGCGTGAAGGCAGAGCTGGTGGAGTACTCCAGCGTGAAGGGTTTCATCATCCTGCGCCCCTACGGTCAGGCCATCTGGGAGCTGATCCAGAAGGACATGGATGCCCGCTTCAAGGCCACCGGCCATGAGAACGTGGCAATGCCCGTGCTGATCCCGGAAAGCCTGCTGCAGAAGGAGGGCGAACTGGTCAATGGCTTCGCGCCGGAGGTGGCGTGGGTCACGATGGGCGGTTCCGACAAGCTGGAAGAGCGTCTGGCCGTGCGTCCCACCAGTGAGACCATGTTCTGCGACCACTGGTCCCGCGTGCTGCACAGCTACCGTGAGCTTCCCATGAAGTACAACCAGTGGTGCAGCGTTGTCCGCTGGGAAAAGACCACCCGCCCCTTCCTGCGCAGCCGCGAGTTCTGGTGGCAGGAAGGCCACACCATCCACGAGACTGCCGCCGAGGCTGAGGCTGAGACCCAGCAGCAGCTGAACTGCTACGCAGATGTCTGCGAGCAGGATCTGGCCATCCCCGTGGTGAAAGGCCGCAAGACCGACAAGGAAAAGTTTGCCGGTGCCGAGGCTACCTATACCATCGAGGCCATGATGAAGGACGGCAAGGCCCTGCAGAGCGGCACCAGCCACTACTTTGGCGATAAGTTCAGCAAGGCTTATGACGTGACCTTTACCGGCCGCGACAACCAGCTGCATCATCCGTTCCAGACCAGCTGGGGCGTTTCCACCCGTCTGGTGGGCGCTATCATCATGACCCACGGCGACGACGACGGCCTGATCCTGCCCCCGGCAGTGGCCCCCATTCAGGTGGTCGTAGTGCCCATCGCAGCCCACAAGCCCGGCGTTTCCGAGAAGGCTGCCGAGCTGGCCGAGAAGATCAGCAAGTATGCCCGCGTGAAGCTGGATGACAGCGACAATGCCCCGGGCTGGAAGTTCTCCCAGTGGGAGATGAAGGGCGTGCCTCTGCGTCTGGAGATCGGCCCCAAGGATCTGGAAAAGAACCAGTGCGTGCTGGTGCGCCGCGATACCCGCGAAAAAGTCTTCGTCTCTCTGGACGAGCTGGAGACTGCGATCCCCGCACAGCTGGAGGCCCTGCGCAAGGACCTGTACGAGCGTGCTCTTGCCAACCGCGAGAAGCGCACCTGGGCTGCCACCACCATGGACGAGGTGAAGGAGCTGGCCAAGGCAAACACCGGCTACATCAAGACCATGTGGTGCGGCGACCTTGCCTGCGAAATGAAGATGAAGGAAGAAGTCGGCCTGTCCAGCCGCTGCATGCCGTTTGAGCAGGAACACCTGAGCGATGTATGCCCCTGCTGCGGCAAGCCCGCCAAGACCATGGTCTACTGGGGCGTGGCGTACTAAGCTTTCCTTTTACTGACAATACAAGAAAAAACGGAACACTTCGGTGCTCCGTTTTTTCTTGTATTTTGACAATTTTTGTGTTATTATGAATTTGTCGCTTTCAGGCGGCAAGGCACTGCATACAACGGCAGGCGGTTCGGCCCCACTTCCGAAAGGAGGTGAAGCTCATGCCAATTACTTTGACATTCCATATCTTCGGATTGGTATTTACTATCAAGGTAAAAAGCGAGAACCGCCACCCTGGCCGGTGACGGTTCTTAGTTTTTAAGACTGTTCATCAAAAAGGCTGACCGCTTGTCGCAGTGCCTTTTCTGTTTACAGTATACTCATTTTCAAAGGTTCTGTCAAGTGCACGCAGCTTCGTTTCTGCGTGCTTTTTTATCGTTCAAACGTGGTGCTCAGGGTGGTCTCCCAGCTTTCACCCGGGGCAAGGCAGGCGGCAGCGGCACGCTGGCTCCACTGCTGCGGGTCAGTCTCGGCGGCGGGCAGACTGTGCCACGGCTCAATGCACACAAACCGCACCGGCTTTGCAGGGGCCGACCAGATGAGCGCGTAGGGGTAGCCTTCCACATTGCAGGTGATCTTGCGGCCGGTGCCCTTCTCATAGATGCCAATGGTCTTGGTGCGCAGGCCCGCCATGCAGAAGCTGTCGTTTGCGAACAGATCATCCGTCAGCTGGATGGCCTGCTGGTTCTTCCACTGATAGTAGCACTTGCCAGACAGCAGGCCGTTCGGACGGGCATCCAGAATGACCGGGCTTTCCGGCTGGTCGAACCGGAACTCGTAATCCGTGGTGGTGTGCTGTGCATCAAAGGGGATGTTGAACGCCGGGTGATAGCCGATGCCAAAGCGCAGCTCTTCGGTGCCGGGGTTGCGCACCGTCAGCGTATGGTGCACGGTCTTGCCGTCCAGACGGAAGGTGCTGGTGAGCACAAAATCGAAGGGGAAGCGTTCGGCTTTGATGGCATCATCCGAGCGCAGCTCCAACTGGATGGTATCGCCCTCGGCCTTGAGCAGGGTGTGCTCCATGTCGCGGGCAAAACCGTGCTGACCGCCCTTGTACGTTTTGCCGTCCACCTCAAAGGTACCGCCGGGCAGCTTGCCCGTCCACGGGAACAGAATGGGAGCGTGGCGCTTCCACACAGCCGGGTCGGCCTGCCAGAGCAGCTCTTCCCCCGCCGCATTTTTCAGGCTGACTGCTTCGGCACCGTGGGTGTCCACGGTCAAGGTCAAAAATTCGTTGTGAATGGTTGCCTGCATTTTCAGTATCTCCTTTGTCCTTCTTATTTTCCGGGGTCTTCTGCTTCCAGTATACTCCCCCGTGTGCCAAAAATAAAGTCCCGCCCAGTTTCAGCAGAGCTGTGCCAGCGGCAGGATGACTGCAAAGGTAGTGCCGTTTTCGCTGCTGCGTTCCACGGTCACACTGCCGCCATGCAGCACGGCGATCTCCCGCACAAGGGCAAGGCCAAGCCCAACGCCGCCCATCTCCCGGCTGCGGGACTTATCCACCCGGAAAAAGGGCTGGAAGATGCTCTCCCGGCAGTCTGCGGGGATACCCGGGCCGGTATCTGCAACGCGCAGTACAGCGGTCTGCTTTTCCTGTTGCAGGGTGACGCGCACCGCACCGCCGGGGCGGTTATACTTGATGCCGTTTTCCACCAGATTGAACACCAGCCGGTAGATCAGCGCATCGCTGCCCACCATGCCAAGTTCCTCGCAGTCCTGCTGCAAAGAGATATTGTTTTTCTGGGCAAGGGGGGTCAGGTCGGTCAGGATCTCCTCCACCAGCGGCGCAAGGGCGATCTGGTCGGTGCGGGAGACTGATTGCAGATTGCTCATCTCTAATAAAGTGCGCACAAGAGCGGTCAGGCGGTCCAGCTGCTCCCGCAGAGAGCGGATCAGCCCGGCAGTTTCGGCGTCCATGGCCGGGTGCTCCTCTGCAAACAGTTCCAGCTTCGTCTGCAAAATAGCCAGCGGGGTGCGCAGCTCGTGGGCGGCATTGCCCGCAAACTGCCGCTGCAACTCAAAGGACTGCGCCAGACCATCCAGCATCCGGTTCACCGACCGGCTCAACTGCCCGAATTCCTGCACAGTGTTTTCGTCCAGACGGGTGGTGGCGATGCTGTCCTGATCGACCTGCTGCGCCTGCTGCGCAAGCTGCTGTAACGGTTTCAGCGCTCTGCCGCTGACAAAATAAGCAATGGCAGCGCTGACGATGGTGACCACGACGGTGATGCACCAGCCCTTGCGGCCAAAGACCACCTTTGCATCGTAGACTTCCTGCGAAAAATGCGCCAGCAGACTGGACATTTCCTCCTGCGGGATCTCGATGGTCAACGGATCCGCACTGCCGGGCTGGTACTGCATCATAAAGCCGTTGAGGGCATCCATGCCGGTAACGCCGGTGCGGTATAAAAGCAGGTTCATGCACACGCAGGCGCAGGCGATGAGCAGCGCGGTCAGCAGGGTGATGCGCCATTGCAGGGACAAATGTTTCATTGTACCTCGCCTCCGATCTCGTAGCCTTCCCCGATGCGGTTGCGGATGGGGTCGTAGCCCAGCGCCGCCCGCAGCTTTTTGCGCAGGGCAGAGATATGCACCCGGATGGAGTTGCTGAAGCTGTCTACACTGCCATCCCAGACGTGCTCGATGAGTTCTTCCTGACTGACCGGGCGTCCCTGATGCAGCAGCAGATATTCCAGTACGCCGCTCTCCTTCCGCGTCAAAGCAAGGGTCTGACCGTCCACAGCAGCAACGCGGCTACGGGTGTTGAAGCTCAGCCGTCCGCAGCACAGACAGACGTCTTGCTGAATAAATTTGCGCCGGGTCAGGCTGCGCACCCGGGCTTCCAGCTCTGCAAGGTGAAAGGGCTTGGAAAGGTAATCGTTCGCCCCGGCATCCAGCCCCTCCACTTTATCTGCGATTTCACTGCGTGCCGACAAGATCAGCACACAGGTCTCAAGGTCGTGCCGGCGCAGAGTGCGCAGCACCTGCATTCCGTCCACCTTGGGCAGGTTGAGGTCCAGCAGTACAAGGTCGTACCGCTCTGCTGCCAGTGCCTCCAGCGCGGCCTCGCCGTCTGCACAGGCATCCACCTCGTACCCGGACAGCCGCAGCTTTCGGGCAATATCCTCCCGCAGGGAGTGCTCGTCCTCTACCACCAAAAGGCGCATCTTTGTTTTCCACCTTTCCCATAAAAATTGCGTTTTTTCTTCATTATAACAGATTATAGCAGACGGTGTTAAGATTCGTGTTAAGATTTTCTTAGCAGAGATTTTATCACGCATGGTGTATACTGATGCCATCAAACAACAGGAGGCTATGATGTTCATGACAAAAAAACAGGCGCAGCTGCTTTTGCTTGCCGCCGGGGTTCTGATGCTGCTGTTCGGCTTATGGCGGGGCGAGGCAGACACCGTATTGTCAAAAGCCATCCGGCTGTGTATGGAGTGTGTGGGCATTGGATAGGAAAAAGAAAAAGCTTTCTCCCCTTGCCCGCTTCCGGGGCTTTATACAAGCCGGGGCTACCCTGCTGACCAATCTCCACCTACCCAATTTTGCAAAAGGAGCGCTGTATCAGGGCGGCGGAAAATACGTCTGCGTGCCGGGGCTGAACTGCTATTCCTGCCCGGGCGCGGCCGGTGCCTGTCCGGTGGGAGCATTCCAGGCGGTGGTGGGCTCTTCCAAGTTCCGCTTTTCCTACTACATTACCGGCATCCTCATCCTCTTTGGAGTGCTGCTGGGGCGGTTCATCTGCGGTTTCCTCTGCCCATTCGGGTGGTTTCAGGAGCTTTTGCACAAGATCCCATCCCCCAAGCTTTCCACCAAAAAGCTGAAGCCGCTGCGCTATTTAAAGTATGCGGTGCTGCTGGTCATGGTGGTGTTGCTGCCTTTGCTGGCGGTCAATGAGCTGGGCATGGGCGACCCCTTCTTCTGCAAGTATCTCTGCCCGCAGGGCGTGCTGGAGGGTGCCATTCCCCTCTCCCTGACCAATGCGGGCATCCGCGCTGCGCTGGGCAAGCTGTTCACATGGAAGGCCTGCATCCTGCTGGCGGTCATCGTGGGCAGCGTGGTGTTCTACCGCCCCTTCTGCAAGTGGCTGTGCCCGCTGGGCGCGTTCTATGCGCTGCTGAACAAGGTCTCGCTGTTCCAGATGCGCGTAGACACCCACAAATGCGTCTCCTGCGGAGCCTGTGCAAAGGCTTGCAAGATGGACGTAGACATTACCAAGACCCCCAACCACGCCGAATGCATCCGCTGCGGGATGTGCATGAAAGCCTGCCCCACGGACGCCATTCAGTACAAGTTCGGGCTGGGGGACCAATCAAATACCGAAACAACAAAGGAGTAAAACCATGAAGATCCATCGTATCGCCGCACTTTTTCTCAGCCTTGTGCTGGCTTTCAGCCTTGCCGCCTGCGGGCAGGGCGCATCTTCTGCATCTTCTGCATCCTCTTCTGCCGCTTCCTCTGCGGCAGCAGAAAGCAAAACCGAGGAGCAGCTGCTGGCCGAGGAAAACGAGATCCTTTCTGCAAACGATGCTCTGTGGGAGAAAGTGTTCTCATCCATGGACAAAAACGTGACTGAAACCACGATCAGCGCCAACTACGGCGATTTTCTGCTCAGCGCTGTGGAAAAGGCCAAAGATCAGTTCTCGGACGAGGAGTACAAGACCCTGACCGCAGATGCCGAAAAGATTCGTGCCATCGAGGAGCAGATCGCCGCTCTTGCCCCCGCAGAGGATGCCGCTTCCAGTGCCGCCGCACAGGGCACCGCCTTCCCCAAGTTTGAGGGCAGCGATTTAGAGGGCAACCCGGTGGACAACAGCCTGTTTGCGGGCAACGCCTTTACGGTGGTGAATTTCTGGTTCAACGGCTGCAAGCCCTGCGTGGAGGAGTTGGACGACCTGAACGCCCTGAACGAGAAGGTCAAGGCACAGGGCGGTGAGGTCATCGGCATCAACACCGAGACGCTGGACGGCAACCAGCAGGGCATTGATGCCGCCAAAAAACTGCTGGAGACAACGGGCGCAAGCTACCGCAACATCTACTTTGCCTCCGGCAGTGAGGCCGGCAAGTTTGCACTGAACATCATGGCCTTCCCCACCACTTACGTTTTTGACCGGGACGGCAACGTTGTGGGGCAGCCCCTGCTTGGCGGCATCGACAAGGAAGAAAACCTTGCCGCTCTGCAAAAAAATATCGACGCCGCCCTTGCCAAGGACAGCGCCAAATAAACCTTTCTCCCCTGCCGCCTTCGGGCGGCTTTTTTATTTGCGGTGTGCATTGCCATGCACGCCCGGGTGCCGGACGGAATACGCTGTGAGAGAAGCGATACCACTTTTACAGCAAAGGAGCATCCGCCTATGAAAAACACCGGCATTCTACGCATTCAGGCTTTCGGTGCCCGTCAGTCCTCGCCCATCGAGGGTGTTCTCGTCACCGTGTCCGGCAACGGCTTTACCGCTCAGCGTATCACCGACGAGACCGGCACCGCTGCCGACCTTTCCATTGAAGCCCCCTCCTGTGCGCTGTCCCTGCAGGAGGACAACACCATCCGACCCTATGCCGTTGTGGACCTGACTGCCGCAAAGGCAGGCTTCCGCACCGTGCGCATTCAGGGTGTGCAGATCTTTGCCGGGCAGGTCACACTGGCCCAGCCGGAGATGATCCCTGAGACCGAAGAGGATCGCGACGTGGTAAACCCGCCCATAGTCATCCCGGAGCATTCACTGTTCACCGGCGATGGCGGCAGCGGCCCGGACCCCATGGAGAACTGCGTGCCCCGGGTGCTGGACAGAGTCATCATTCCCAAAAACATCACGGTGCATCTGGGCAAGCCTGCGGCATCCGCCCGCAATGTGACTGTCTCCTTCCGGGATTATATCGCCAATGTTGCATCCAGCGAAGTCTACCCTACCTGGCCGGAGCAGGCCCTGCGGGCCAACATCCACTGCCAGATCTCGCTGGCACTCAACCGCATCTACACCGAGTGGTACCCCAGCAAGGGCTACACCTTCAACATCACCAACTCCACCAGCTACGACCAGTACTACGTTCACGGACGCACGGTGTTCGATGTGATGGTGCGCATCACCGACGACATCTTCAACACCTATATCCGCAAGACCGGCACCGTAAACCCCTACTACTCTGAATACTGCGACGGTAAATCGGTCACCTGCCCGGGTCTCAAGCAGTGGGGCACCGTGACGCTGGCCAATCAGGGCCGTAACGCCTTGCAGATCCTGAAGTATTACTACGGCAACGACATCGAGATCATCCGCACCTCGAACATCCAGTCCATCCCCCAGAGCTACCCCGGTTCGCCCATCCGGCAGGGCGACAGCGGCACAGCGGTGTTCACCCTGCAGCGCCAGCTGAACCGCATCACCAAGGACTATCCCTTCCTCGGCCTGCTGACTGTGGACGGCGTGTTCGGGGCCAAGATGGCCGCCACGGTCAGGGCGTTCCAGAAGCAGTTCAACCTGACCGCCGACGGCGTAGTCGGACGACAGGCATGGTACAAGATCAGCTATATCTATGTGTCGGTCAAGGATCTTGCGGAGCTGACCAGCGAGGGCGAGGTGTCCAGCGGCACTCTCTCGGACGGCACATGGGGCGGCACCGTACTGCGCACCGGCTCCACCGGCAGCGCCGTGGAACAGCTGCAGTTCTGGCTGAATACGCTGGCACAGTATGAGTCTTCCATCCCATCGTTAACAGTGGACGGCGTTTACGGCACTGGAACGGCCAACACGGTGCGGGCCTTCCAGCGCAAATACGGCCTGACCGTGGACGGCGTGGTGGGCCGTGACACATGGACCGCGCTGTACGACCAGTTCCGCAGCATCCAGTCCGACAACGGCACTCCCAATGCCTACCCCGGCACCGCCCTGCGGGAGGGTGCAAGCGGACAGAATGTGCGGCTGGTGCAGTTCTGGCTCAAGATCGCGCGCACGGTGTACTCGAATCTGAACAACATCACGGTGGACGGCAAGTTCGGCAGTGCCACCACAGCGGCAGTCAAGCGGTTCCAGACCTACTTTGGCCTGACCAGCGACGGTGTGGTGGGCCGCACGACATGGAACAAGCTATACGAGGTGTACAACGACATCGCCAACAAGCTGCTGTCGTCCAGCCTGCGCCCCGGCGAGTACCCGGGCGTGCTGCGCAAAGGCTCTTCCGGCACAGCGGTGCGGGAGCTGCAGTTCTACCTCTACCTCATGAGCGCCTACGAGAGCAGCATCCCGGCCATTGGCATCGACGGACAGTTCGGTGCTTCCACCGAAGCTGCCGTGCGGGCCTACCAGCGCTTTGCGGGGCTGACTGTAGATGGCATCGTGGGACGTACCACATGGAACAGCCTGTACGACAAGGCGTCCACTCTGCGGACATCCGGGCCGGTGGTCACCCTGAAACGCCTGCCCTACCCCGGTACCCCGCTCACAGTGGGGTCTTCCGGCAGTGCAGTGCTCTACTACAGCCTGCTTTTGCAGCGCATTGCCTACTACTTTACCAGTGTGGAGAACCCGCCCCTCTCCGACCAGTACACCGACGAGACTGCCGCCGCCACCCGCAGCGCACAGGAGCTGCTGGGCCTGCCCGAGACCGGCATTGCGGATGCCGACACATGGACAGCTGTGGAAGCGCTGAGCCTGCAGCTCGCCGCCGAAATGCCCAACCCCGACCGCAGCATCGGGCATGGCCCGGTCTACCCGGGCCGGGCCATCGGCGCGGGCAGCGTGGGGCCGGACGTGGCGCAGGTGGAGACATGGCTGAACGGGCGTTCCTGCCTGTACTGCACCGAGGGCTATGTGACCGAGAACCGCCGCTTCGGCCCGGAAGAGACTGCCGCCGTCCGGCTGGCACAGCAGCGGGCCGGGCTGCTGGTGACCGGCACCGTGGACCGCGGAACATGGGCCGCGCTGCAGGCCCAGAGCTGCCCACACTGCAGCAAGGAGGAATGAGCGATGGCACGACTTCTGATCTACGATGCCTACGAGAACAAGGTATACACCTATGCAAACCTGAACGAGAACGACCCCATGCCCTACAGCACCGGCACCACCCTGCGGGTGCGGGAATTCCGTGGCAAATCCGCCAGCCCCACCCTGTGGACCACCATTGCGGCCATGGAAGCGTGGAACCTGACCCGCCGCAAGTACGGCAAGGGCATCCCGGTGGGGTATGCCTTCCGCCGCATCTGGGAGGGCGGCCACGGCACCCGCAGCCAGCACTACGCGGGCGTATCCTTTGACGTGGGCCAAAGCCTGACCCAGACCGCCCGCACGGCCATCTACAACGCAGCCCGGGGCACCGGGGCATGGGGCTATGTGGAGCCGCTGAGCCAGACCCCCACATGGGTGCACATGGACCGCCGCTACGGCACGCCCGCCTGCAGCGGCACCACAGCAGGCTACCCCACCCTGAGGCGGGGAAGCCGCGGCTGCTATGTGATGATTCTGCAGGACGCGCTTTCCACGCTGGGCTACCAGACCGGGAGCCGCATCGACGGCATCTTTGGTGCCCGGACGGAGGAAGCGCTGAAAGGCTTCCAGCGGCGCACGAGCCTGCGTGTGGACGGTGTGTGCGGCTGCAGCAGCTGGAAAAAGATCAGCACCGCCGTCATCGGCGTGGGACGGACAAAAACGACGATCGATTGATAAACCCTCTCAGTCTCGCTTCGCTCGCCAGCTCCCCCGAAAGGGGGAGCTCTTTTGCATCTGATGGTTTGCACTCATAAAGCTCGCCCTTCGGGAGAGCTGGCACGGCGTCAGCCGTGACTGAGAGGGTTTTCTTCCCGTGAAACATCCTTCGCTTCCCATCACCGAAAGTTGAAACTTTCTCCCGCATCTGCCCTTTTCGTTGCGCGGTTTGGAAAAACGTGCTAAAATAGCTCTATTATTAAAATGGTTCATGTTGAAAACAAGAGGATTTGAGGGGTATTGTATCATGGAATTTTCCAAACGACTGGACTTGTTCGGCGACGAGATCTTCGCCGCACTGAACGAACGCAAGGTAGCTCTGGAAGCACAGGGCCGTACCATTTATAATCTGAGCGTCGGCACGCCGGACTTCGCGCCTGCCGAGCACATCCGCAAGGCCATGATGGATGCCGCTGCCGACCCGCAGAACTGGAAGTACAGCCTGCGCGACCTGCCTGAGCTGCTGGATGCCGTGTGCGGCTACTACAAGCGCCGCTTCGGCGTAGAGATCACGCCGGATCAGGTGGCCAGCTGTGCGGGCAGTCAGGAGGGCGTGGGCCACATCGGCATGGTGCTGTGCGACGAGGGCGACACCGTGCTGCTGCCCACTCCCTGCTACCCGGTGTTCATCGCGGGCAGTCTGCTGGGCGGCGCAAAGCCGTGGTATTACCCGCTGACCAAGGAGCACGGCTTCCTGCCTTATGTGAAGGACATCCCGGAGGATGTGGCCCGCAAGGCAAAGTATATGATCGTCTCCCTGCCCGCAAACCCGGTGGGCAGCGTCGGCTCCCCGGCGCTGTACGCCGAGCTGGTGGCCTTTGCCAAAAAGTATGACATTCTCATCATCCACGACAACGCCTACAGCGACATTATCTTTGACGGGGCCGTGGGCAACAGCTTCTTCAATACGCCGGGTGCCATGGATGTGGGCGTGGAGTTCTTCAGCCTGTCCAAAAGCTTCAACGTCACCGGTGCACGCATCAGCTTTCTTGTGGGCCGGAGGGACGTGGTAGCCGCCTTTAAAAAGCTGCGCGGCCAGATCGATTTCGGCATGTTCCTGCCGGTGCAGAAAGCCGCCATCGCCGCCCTGACCGGCCCGCTGGACATGGTAAAAACGCAGTGCGGCCTGTACCAGCAGCGCCGCGACGCTCTGTGCGGCGGCCTGCGTTCCATTGGCTGGAATGTGCCGGACAGTCACGGCAGCATGTTCGTGTGGGCACCCATCCCGGCAAAGTACGCAAAGAGCATGGACTTCTGTCTTGACCTTGTGGAAAAGAGCGGTGTGCTGTGCACGCCGGGTTCCAGCTTTGGCCCGCTGGGCGAAGGCTACGTACGCTTTGCCCTCACCCTGCCGCCGGAGCGCATTGCCGAGGCGGTGCAGTCCATCAAGGCAAGCGGTATCCTGAACTAAAAAAACGGGAACGTCCATGCGGCGTTCCCGTTTTTTTTATGCGTTCACAATATTCTCTCCCGCGCCATCCAGCCATGTGCGCAGGTTGTTGGCAGTAATATCCATCAGCCGCTGCAGGGCTTCGTTGGTGGCCCACGCGATGTGCGGTGTCAGCAGGGCATTCGGCAGGCCGCGCAAAGGGCTTGCCTGCGGCAGCGGTTCAGTGCCAAAGGCATCGGCACCGTAAAAGCCAAGCTTCCCGTTTTTCAGCGCATCGGCCACGGCCTGCTCGTCCACCAGCGCACCGCGGGCGGTGTTCAGCAAGATCATGCCGGGCTTTGCCTTGGCAAGGGTGGCCGCGTTGATCAGCCCCCGTGTTGCAGGTGTTGCCGGGCAGTGCAGGCTGAGCACATCGCTGTGGGCAAGCAGGGTGTCAAGATCCACGAACTCCACACCGTCGGCTTCGTACTCCGGCCGAACGGTGCGGGTGCACACCAACACCTCCACGCCAAAGGCCTTGGCAATGCGGGCGGTCTGTCGGCCAATGCTGCCGTAGCCATAGATGCCAAAGGTCTTGCCCAGCAGTTCCACCTGCGGCAGCAGACCGTAGGCCGCAGGCTCCTCGGTGCGCCAATGGCCGTCCTGCACAAGGCGATGGTAACGGTCGGCGCACTGGCAGATGGCCAGCAGCAGGCTGAAGGTCATCTGTGCCACACTGTAAGTAGAATAGCCCGGCACGTTGGCTACCGGCACGCCATGGCGGCGGCAGGCCTTCAGATCAAGGTTATCCGTGCCGGTGGCAATGATGCCCACCCACCTGAGCTTCGGGCACTGGGCCAGAACGGCTTCGTCGATGCGGCACTTATTCAGGAACACGATCTCCGCATCCCCGATGCGCGGCACCACCTCTTCCTGCGCGGTGCGCCCATAGCGGGTGATGTCCGGCACAAGCGCCTTCACACCCGACCAGTCCAGATCTCCCTGCTGTATGGCATAATCTTCCAGAACAACTGCTTTCATTTCAACTTCCTCACTTTCACATCATACGGGATACAGTGCCAGCACCGTGCCCTGCGGGCTTTCGCGGCTTTCCAGCGCGGCATAGCCTCGAGCCAGCAGGATGGCAATGTGCACCCGGTCGGCCAGCGGGAGCCATACCGGCGGCACATTCTGCGCAAGGCACCCGGCCTGCAGCAGAAAACACGGTGCCAGACTGTCCAGCGGGCGGATAGCCCGCAAAGCAAACCCCTGACGCAGATACAGCGGGATCAGCTCTTCTGCCGCACATTCCACCACGGCCCACCGTGCCCGCTGCCGGGCAAGAAACTCCTGCCGGGCAGCAGCCGCAGCCAGCAGCGGTGCAAGGGTCTCGGCGGCATGGCCGTCCGGCCCGGCTGCCGGGGTCAAAAAATATCCGCCTGACGTGCGGTTCCAGCCCAGAAAGCGGCGCAGCGCAGCCGCCGCTGCCACATCGGCATCCATGGGCAGCAGGATGCACCCGGCTCCCGGCACACCGCGTGTACTGTACACGCCCCACACCTCGCCTACCGTCAGCATCCGCAGCACCTCGCTGCGCGGACGGTACACACTGCTCACTTCGCTCTGCGCCAGCCGGCAGAATTCCTCCGCCGAAAGCCGCCTTACCTGCCGCGTGCGCGGCGGATCACAAACCTGGATCATTTGGTTTCCCCCATTCTTTTTCAGTATGCATCCAGCATACCGGACCGGGGGCGAGAATCGGCGCGAAACAGGGCCGCTCTTTTTGTTTTACAGATCCAGCGTTACATCCTCGCTCAGCACCTGACCAATGGGCTTTGCAATGCACAGGTCGGCTTCCGCATCTGCCCCGGTGGGCTGCATGTTGATGACCACCAGATGGTCGCCCCGGAAGTACCGGATCAGTCCTGCCGCCGGGTACACCACAAGGCTTGTGCCGCCGATGATCAGGGTATCCGCATGGCGGATGGCGTTCACCGCGCCGGACAGCACCTCCTCGTCCAGCCCTTCTTCATACAGCACCACATCCGGCTTGACAATGCCGCCGCACTCGATGCAGCGGGGCACACCGGTGCTGTTGGCAATGAAATCCACATCGTAGAACTTACCGCAGCGGGTGCAGTAGTTGCGCAGGGTGCTGCCGTGCAGCTCGTACACCGTGCGGCTGCCCGCCGCCTGATGCAGGCCGTCGATGTTCTGGGTGACGACCGCTTTCAGCCTGCCCTCCCGTTCCAGCTTTGCCAGCCGCAGGTGGGCCGCGTTGGGCTTTGCCCCCTTCACGATGAGCTTATCGCGGTAAAAACGGTAAAACTCCTCCGGATTCTCCTCCCAGAAAGTATGGCTCAGGATGGTTTCCGGCGGGTAGGCGTACTTCTGATGATAAAGTCCGTCCACACTGCGGAAGTCCGGGATGCCGCTCTCGGTGGAAACGCCCGCCCCGCCAAAGAACACGATGCTGCTGCTTTTGGCAATGATCTCTTCCAATGCCTGTACCATAACAAAAAACGCCCCTTTCGCTGCGGAAATATTTGTGTTAGTATAGTTTTAAGTATAACACAAACTCACAGGAAAGGAAGCGCAACTTTTGAACGTCTGGTATGTGAACAGCATTCTGGGGACCTTCCGGCTGGAAGAGGAAAACGATGCCATCTGCGGGCTGACCCTCTGCCCGGACGGCGTACCGGAACTGGAACCGCTGCCCCGCAAGGTGTGCGAGACACCGCTTTTACAGGAAGCCGAGGAGCAGCTGAACGAATATTTTGCCGGAGCGCGCAGGGAATTCGATCTGCCGCTGGCCCCCAAGGGCACCCCCTTCCAGAAAGCGGTCTGGGCCGAGATGAACAAGATCCCCTACGGTGAGACCCGCACCTACGGCCAGCTGGCCGCCGCTGTTGGCAAACCCAAGGCCAGCCGTGCCGTGGGCGGTGCCTGCCACTGCAACCCCATCGCCATCCTTCAGCCCTGCCACCGGGTGGTGGGCAGCACCGGCAGGCTCACCGGCTACGCCTATGGCGTGGAGATGAAGCAATATTTGCTGGAGTTGGAACAGCAGGAGTAATTTTATGATCGGAATGCCCTCCGCGTTCGCTCTGGGCATTTTCAGCGGAAAATTTATTTTTATATTTGTGTTTCAGAAAAGCCTGCGGGCTTTTCTGAAACACTTTTTCACCGTAGGGTCGCTGTGGGAAACTGCATCATACACAAAAGAGCCATTGCACACCCGTTTTGTGCAATGGCTCTTTATTTTTCACTCCGTTTTACTGTGCGCTGTACACGCTGCCCATCGTCCAGGAATTATCCGCGCGGTACTTGGCGTGGTTTCGCAGGTAGGTGACCCATGCGCCGTAGCCGTTGCCTGCAGAGAGATGCACGCCATCCGGCGCTGCAAGCATCTCCTTCAGGTTGCCCTCGCCGTCGGCAAGGGTCTCCCACAGGTCAAGGTAAACGCATCCCTTGCTGGCGGCCAGCTGAGCCAGCTGCTCGTTCACACCGCGCAGCACATCCGATGCAAGGCCGGGCTTTTCGGCAGCTGCCGAGGGTCGCACCGGCGGGATAGACTGCACGTAGATCACGCAGTCCTCGCCCAAAGCCTCGCGCAGCATATCCAGCATCTGGCCATAGTAGGCAAGGAAGCGATCCGAAGCGCCCAGCGTGGTGAGGGTGTTAGTGCCCAGCAGGATATACAGCTTCTTGGGCCGGGCAGCGGCCAGCACATCCAGCGCTACCTCCTGCCCGCGGGTGGGGCTTTTGACTGCGCTGCGGTTCACAATGGCATCCGGGCCAACGCCTGTATAGCCGCAGATGAGTGCCCCGTCCAGATTGATCTGGTAATCCGAGAAGCCCACCGTCAGACTGTCGCCCAGAAAGGCTGCGTCCGCAAAGTAGCTCAGGTCCACCTGCCCGCAGCTGGGCTGGCGGATGACGCTGGCATCATAGGCTTTGACGGTGTAGGCCCCAGCGCTCTGCTTTGCAGGGCCAAAGTTCTCCAGTGTGACGGCCTGCTCACCGATGCTGCCATCCTGTGCAGCACTGCTGCTATCCGCTTCGCCCTGCATGGGCAGCGGTGCCAGAATGTTCTCGGCAATGCCGCTGGCGTTGGTAGACGGGGTATCGTCCGCGCCCTCTGCGCCCTTTTCCAGAATGGCCGTGATGGCGTAGGATACCAGCAAAATGGCGACCACTGCGCCCAGAAAGCGCAGCTTGCCGCTGACTGTACCGCGCCGTGCCCGGCGCGGCGCAGAATGATACTCGTGTGAAATGCCCATGGTTTTTCCAGCTTTCTCCATTTTTCCCGCACAGAAGGGGGTTTTATCCGCCCGGGGCTGTGCGTTTTTTATTTTATCATAATTTTTTTGCCTGTGCAACCAATTAGGTCTTGCATACAACAGGCAAAACAGGTACAATAAGGATGTGGTAATTTTGCACATTTTACAAAAAGGGTGTGCACATGCCGCAAACTTTTTTGTATCACTTGCAGCATCCGGTTTGTTTGCCGCACGGTCTGCGGGCAGTGCAGGGCCTTTAGACCAAACCCCACTCTGGCGGCGCGGAAGCCGGAACCTGCAGCGATGTACAAATGATAAGAATGAAATTTGCAAAAGGAGGTACTCATGGCCAAGAATGTGATCATTGGTCAGAGCGGCGGCCCTACCGCCGTGATCAACTCCAGTCTGGCAGGCGTGTACAAAGCCGCCTGCAGCCTGGGTGCAGACAAGGTGTACGGCATGAAATACGGCATCGAAGGTCTGCTCAAGGAAGAAATGCTGGAGCTGAACGTCCTGCTGGACGACCGCATGAGCATTGAACTGCTCAAGCGCACGCCTTCCAGCTACCTTGGCAGCTGCCGTTACAAGCTGCCGGACCCGGATGTGGACTCCACACCCTTCATCAAACTGTTCACCCTGTTTGACAAGTACGACATCTGCGCGGTGTTCTACATTGGCGGTAACGACTCCATGGACACCATCGCAAAGCTTTCCCGCTACGGTGAGCGCGTGGGCAGCAGCGTGCGGTTCATCGGTGTGCCCAAAACCATCGACAACGACCTGTGCCTGACCGACCACACCCCCGGCTACGGCTCTGCCGCCAAGTACATTGCCACTATTTTAAAGGAAGTCATCCGGGATTCCTCCGTGTATGACATCCGCAGCGTGACCGTGGCCGAGATCATGGGCCGACATGCGGGCTGGCTTGCCGGTGCGGCCTGCCTTGCGGGCGGCGACGACTGCGAAGGCCCGGATCTGATCCTGCTGCCGGAGGTGCCCTTCGATCAGGACAAGTTCCTTGCCAAGGTGGACGAGCTGCAGCGCCGCAAGTCCAATGTGATCATTGCGGCCAGCGAGGGCGTAAAGACCGCCGACGGCACCTATCTGTGCGATCTGGTGTCCACCGCAGGCCAGCTGGATGCCTTTGGCCACAAGGCCGTGCTCAGCGGCACCAGCCGTTATCTCTCCGACCTCATCCACGACAAGCTGAACTGCAAGAGCCGCGCCATCGAGTTTTCCACCCTGCAGCGCTGCGCCAGCCATCTGGCCAGCCGCACGGATGTGAACGAAGCCTACGCTGTGGGCGGTGCCGCAGCCGCCGCCGCCTTTGCGGGCGAGACCGGCCGCATGATCGCGCTCAAGCGCATTTCCGCTTATCCCTACCAGTGCATCACCGAGTCGGTGGATGTGCAGCAGGTGGCAAACCTTGAAAAGAAGGTGCCGCTAGACTGGATCAGCCCCGACGGGATGCAGGTGACTGCTGCCTTTGAGGAGTACGCCCGCCCGCTGATCCTGGACGAGGTAACGCCCGTCTATGTCAACGGCACCCCGCGCCACATCCGTCTGTAATCCCTTTTCCCGCGTCTGTTTTCGTGCATCCTGCACGTAATATTATATTGCCGAAACAGAAAAACAAAAAAGGAGAAATCATCATGGGTAAAAATGCAATCGTTGGTCAGTCTGGCGGTCCTACTTCCGTCATCAATGCAAGCCTTGCAGGCGTCTTTGAGAGCTGCAAGAACCGCGGCGCAGAGATCGTTTACGGTATGTGCAATGGCGTTGCCGGTTTGCTGGAGGAGCGGGTGGTGGATCTTTCCACCGTGCTGACAGACGATCTGGACATCGAGCTGCTCAAGCGCACCCCGTCCAGCTTCCTCGGCAGCTGCCGCTACAAGCTGCCGGACTGGCATGAGGACGAGACCGTCTACAAAAAGCTGTTCGCCATTCTGGAAAAGCTGAACATCGGCTACTTCTTCTACATCGGCGGCAACGACTCCATGGACACCATCGGCAAGCTGTCTGAGTACGGCGAACGCATCCAGAGCGACATCCGCTTTATGGGCGTGCCCAAGACCATCGACAACGACCTGATGGTCACCGACCACACCCCCGGCTACGGCTCTGCTGCCAAGTACATCGGCGTGGTGATGAAGGAGATCATCCGCGATGCCACCGTGTACGGCACCAAGTACGTCACCGTGGTGGAGATCATGGGCCGCAACGCCGGCTGGCTGACCGCTGCCGCCGCTCTGGCAAAGAGTGACGACTGCGAGGGTGTGGACATGATCTGCCTGCCCGAAGTGCCCTTCAATGTGGAACCCTTCATTGAGAAGGTGCGCGTGATGCAGGAGAAGAAGCCCAGCATCGTGATCGCCGTTTCCGAAGGCGTGAAGCTGGAAGATGGCCGCTACGTCTGTGAGCTGGCCGACGATGTGCACGCAGTGGATGCTTTCGGCCATAAGGCCCTGACCGGCACCGCACGGTATCTGGCAAATGTGGTGGCCCGCAATCTGGATACCAAGACCCGCTGCATCGAGCTTTCCACCCTGCAGCGCTGCGCAGGCCATCTGACCAGCCGCACCGACATCACCGAAGCCTATCAGGTGGGCGGTGCTGCCGCCAAGGCGGCCTTTGAGGGCGTTACCGGCCAGATGGTGGCCCTGAAGCGCATCTCCAACAGCCCGTACCAGTGCACCACCGAGCTGCACCCCATCAGCGAGGTTGCAAACCTCGAAAAGAAGGTGCCGCTGAGCTGGATGAACGCCAACCACACCCAGATGACCGATGAGTTCCTGGCTTATGCCCGCCCGCTGATCCAGGCCGAGCTGACCCCGCTGTACATTGCCGGTCTGCCCCACCACATCTACATGAAGAATCAGAAGTGATCTCTCCTGCATTGATTTTTCTCAAGGCATGATGAAAGCCCGTCCGAGTTTTAGGCCCGGACGGGCTTTTTGCATTTCGGTATTTTCCGTTTTAGAACATCAGACCGCTGCGCCGACTTTGGGCGCGCCGCCTGCGATCTCCTCTGCCGTCAGGGGCCTTGCCTCCACCGGGGCATTCAGGCGCTCCTTGGCCACTGCCAGCATCAGCTTGATGCGGTTCTCCTGATTGACCTTGGTGGCGCTGGGGTCGTAATCGATGGGGGTAATGTTGGCACTGGGGTACAGGGCGCGGATCTTGTTCACCATACCCTTGCCCACGATGTGGTTGGGCAGGCAGCCGAAGGGCTGGGCACACACGATGTTGCCGTAGCCGCCCTGCACCAGCTCGATCATCTCGGCAGTCAGCAGCCAGCCCTCGCCCATCTTGGCACCCAGTGAAATGATGCCCTTGGGCTTTTCCACCAGCTCCTTGAAGGGACCGGGGGCGTAGAAGCCTGCATCGGCCTCAGCCTTGAGCATGGCGCGCTCGATGCTGTCCAGCCAGTTCAGGAACTGGTCAATGCCGATCTTCACCGCCAGCTTGCCGCCGTACAGGACGTGGTCCTCGCCCATGTTGAAGGCACAGTACTGCACAAAGCCCATCAGGCCCGGGAAGTTCACCTCGCAGTCCTGACTTTCCAGAAACTTCTGCAGGTCGTTGTTGCCCAGCGGGCTGTACTTGACGTAAATTTCGCCAACCACGCCCACCTTGACCTTAGGCACCCGGGTAACGGGGATGGCAGCAAAGTCCTTTGCGATGAGGGGGAAGGTGTGCTTCATCTCCTTGGAGGTGTAGCCCTTGCCTGCCAGCAGCACGCGGCCCAAGCGTTCCACCCACAGGTCTACCATCTTATCGGCAGCCCCCTTCTCGTTCTCGTAAGGTGCCACCTGATTACGCAAAGCGCACAGCATATCGCCGTAGAAGAGGCAGGCCAGCGCCCGGCGGGCCAGCGGCAGGGTCATCTGGAAGCCGCTGTCCTTTTCCAGACCCGAGAAGTTCAGGCTGGCCACCGGGATCTGCGGATAGCCCGCCTTGACCAGTGCCTTGCGCAGCAGATGAATGTAGTTGGAGGCACGGCAGCCACCACCGGTCTGGGTGATGAGCAGGGCGGTGTGATCCAGATCATACTTGCCGCTGTTCAGCGCATCCAGAAACTGACCGATGACCAGCAGAGCCGGGTAGCAGGTGTCGTTGTGGACGTATTTCAGGCCCAGCTGTGCCACGGCACTGCCGCAGTTGCCCAGAATTTCGCACTTGTAGCCGTCGTAACGCAGGGCGTACTCCAGCAGGCGGAACTGGGTAATGGCCATGTTGGGGATGAGGATGGTATGGGTCTTCTTCATCTCCGGGGTAAATTTGGGATAATTGTATTCCATAGGTTCCTCCTATGTTGCTTTCTTAAAAAGCTTTTTGCTCTATCTCTATTTTATTCTGCCTTTTCTGCGGCCACCTCGTCCCGCTCGTCCAGAGCAGCAAACAGACTGCGCAGGCGGATATTCACGGCACCCAGATTGGTGATCTCGTCGATCTTGAGCTGGGTGTAGAGCTTGCCGCCCTCCTGCAGAATTTCGCGGGTCTCGTCGGTGGTGATGGCATCCACGCCGCAGCCGAAGGACACCAGCTGCACCAGATCCATATCCTTCTGGGTGGTGCAGTACTTGGCGGCGGCATACAGGCGGCTGTGGTAGGTCCACTGGTTCAGCACACTGGTAGGGAACTTCTGCACCCGGTTGGAAATGCTGTCCTCGGTAACAACGGCAGCACCGTGGCGGGTGATGAGGCGGTCGATGCCGTGGTTCACCTCGGGGTCCACATGGTAGGGGCGGCCTGCCAGCACGATGATGCGCTTGCCCTGACGGCGGGCTTCATCGATGATCTCGCTGCCCTTCACGCGGATCTTTGCCATGTGGGACTCGTATTCCGCATAGGCGGCATCCGCTGCGGCCTGCACTTCCTTCTCGGAGATACCGCCAAAGTACTTGGGCAGGATGTTCTTTGCCATCTTGTGCACAAAGTCCTTAGGGCGGTGGATGCCCACATAGTCATAGATGAACTTGGTGCCCTCCAGCTCCGGGCAGTTGCCTGCCAGAACCTCGGGGTAGTAGGCCACCACCGGGCAGTTATAATGGTTGTCGCCCAGGCCCTCGTCCACATTGTAGGTCAGGCAGGGGTAGAAAATAGCGTCCAGCTGCATCTGGCTCAGGGCCTTGATGTGGCCGTGGCTCAGCTTTGCCGGGAAGCAGGCGGTATCGCTGGGGATAGTAGCCTGACCGGCGAGGTACAGGCCGCGGCTGGACACCGGGCTGGTGTGCACCGCAAAGCCAAGCTTTGTCCAGAAGGCCCACCAGAAGGGCAGCAACTCGTAGAAGCCCAGACACAGCGGGATGCCGATGGAGCCGCGCTTGCCGGCCACCGGCTTGTACTCGGCCAGCAGCTGCTGCTTGTAGGCGTAGAGGTTCAGGCTGTCGTCGGCACTCTTGCCGGTCACGGGCTTGTCGCAGCGGTTGCCGGAGATGTACTTGCGGCCATCCGCAAAGGTGTTGACGGTGAGCTGGCAGTGGTTGCCGCAGCCGCCACACTTGACGCTGACCACCTTCTGTGCAAAGGCTTCCAGCTCCTGCTCGTTCATCATGGCAGAAGCAGTCTTGTGGGCCTTCTGGCTCTGGCGCAGGCCGAACAGAGCCGCACCGTAAGCGCCCATCAAGCCGGCAATGTCCGGGCGGATGACCTCCACGCCCATCTCCTTTTCAAAGGCGCGCAGCACGGCTTCATTATAAAAGGTACCGCCCTGCACCACGATCTTGCGGCCCAGCTCTTCCGGGCTGGAAGCGCGGATGACCTTGTACAGTGCGTTCTTGACCACGCTGATGGACAGGCCTGCCGAGATGTTCTCGATGCTGGCACCGTCCTTCTGGGCCTGCTTGACCGAGCTGTTCATGAACACGGTGCAGCGGCTGCCCAGATCCACCGGACGGTCTGCGAACAGGCCCAAGCTTGCAAATTTCTTCACGTCATAGCCCAGTGCCTGTGCAAAGGTCTGCAGAAAGCTGCCACAGCCGGAGGAACATGCTTCGTTCAGGAAGATGTTGCTGATGGCACCATCTTCGATCTTGAAGCACTTCATATCCTGCCCGCCGATGTCGATGATGAAATCAACATCCGGCATAAAGTATTTTGCAGCGGTAAAGTGCGCCACCGTTTCCACCAGACCGTAATCGCAGCGGAATGCGTTCTTCACCAGCTCTTCGCCGTAGCCGGTGGTGGTCACGCTGGCCACCTGCAGGCCCGGGTGCTCCTTGTAAATTTTCAGCAGCTGCTCCCGGATGAGGGGCAGCGGGTTGCCGAGGTTCGGTTGATAGTTGGTGTAAAGGATCTGGCTCTTCTCGTCCACCACCACCAGCTTGACGGTGGTGGAGCCGGAGTCGATGCCGATATGCACCGGGCCGCACTGCGCGCTGAACGGCACACGCGGCACACTGTGGGACATGTGGCGGGCATGGAAGGCCTCATACTCCTCCTTGCTGGCGAACAGCGGCGGCTCGCTGGCGTAGGTGGCGGTGGCGGCGTACCGATCCAGCGCATCGGCCACCTCAGACAGAACGAACTCCTTGTCCGCATAGAGGGCAGCGCCCAGTGCCACATACAGCAGGCTGTTCTCCGGGCAGGTGCCGGTCACGTTCAGCGCTTCGTCAAAGCTCTTGCGCAGCACACTGCTGAAGGTGAGCGGGCCGCCCAGATACAGGATATTGCCCTTGATGGGACGGCCCTGTGCAAGGCCTGCAATGGTCTGGTTGACCACGGCCTTATAAATGCTGGCAGCAATGTCCTCGGTGCGGGCACCCTGATTGATCAGGGGCTGCACGTCGCTCTTGGCAAACACGCCGCAGCGGGACGCAATGGTGTAGGTGCGCTGTGCGTTCTCTGCTGCCTTGTTCATCTCGTCGGCACCCATTTTCAGCAGGGTGGCCATCTGGTCGATGAAGGCACCGGTGCCGCCGGCACAGCTGCCGTTCATGCGCACCTCGGTACCGTTGGTCAGAAACAGGATCTTGGCATCCTCACCGCCCAGCTCGATCACGCAGTCGGTGGCAGGCACAAAGCGCTTGACCGCCACGCGGGTGGAGAACACCTCCTGCACAAAGGGCACGCCGCAGCTGTCGGCCAGACCCATGCCCGCCGAACCGGAAATGCTCAGCAGCGCCTTCTGACCGTGCAGCTGCTCGGCATCGATGCGGCGCAGCAGCTCCTGCGCCTTTTCCAGAATATGGCTGTAATGCCGTTCGTATGTAGAATACAGCAGCGCATCATGTTCATCCAGCACCACACACTTGATGGTGGTACTGCCGATGTCAAGACCTACTCTCACGTTGTTTTTCCTCCTAAGGACAAATGCCGGAGGCAAAGCCCCCGGTGGACGGCAAAATCAATTTCTTTGCCAAAAATTAGTTTGCTAACGAATCATTTTGTCAATTCGCATACAAATGTATTATAATCCAATTTTGCGGCACAATCAATCAGCGTCCTTTATTTTACACAGAAAAAATAGTATTTTCCGCTCAAAAAGTTAAACATTTTGTGAACTTGTCGCTTTTTATGCGGCTGCACCGGTATCTTGGCAAAGGTTCTTAACCTTTGCCAACAAAAAAGGACTGCCGCACAGGAGCATCTCCCCCGCAGCAGTCCTTATTCATTATTATAATGCAATCATGCAGCATGCATCACAGCTCGTCCGGGTCGCCGCGCTCCGGCATGGTACGCAGCTCCCGCACCAGCATATTGCGCAGCTGGTACTGATGCTGCTGTGCCTGTGCCGTATCGCCGCCCGTATGCAGCTCTACCGTCGGCTCCGTTATGCGGTCGGTGCACAGCGGAATGGTCACCACTGCCTGTGTGCCCTTTTCCGGTGCGCGCTCCACCCGTAGGCCCCAGCCCATACGGCGGCAGCACTCGCGGCAGAGCAGCAGGCCCAGCTTTGCGCCGCCCAGAAAGCAGCGCCGGTTCTCCAGCCATGCATCCTCGCCTGCTTCCGGCAGGCCGCAGCCATTATCCATCACCGTCAGCTGCCAGAAGCTTTCGCTGCGGCGCAGCATCAGCCGCACTTTGCCGCCCGCACTGCAGGCCCGCAAGGCATTCGAAAGCAGATGCAGGCACAGCAGTTCTGCATCATTGCGGTCCGCCATGACCCGGCAGGCTGTCCAGCCGCCATAGTCCAGCGTCAGTTCCACCCCAAGCTGCGCCTGCACCATATCGGCCTGTGCGGCGACCTGCTGCAGCAGCTGGCACAGGTCCAGCGGATAGAGCCGCGGGTCTTCCTCGGTGCGCAGAAAATCCAGCAGCGACATCACTTCGTTCACAGTGCGGTCCAGCCTTGCCGACGCAGCGCTGATATCGTTCACCGCCTGCCGGGTCTGCTGGTCGGCACCCACATGCGCAAGGTGCTGGTCCAGATATTCGCAATTGCGTCCGATCAGGCCCAGTGCATGGAAGCATGCCTGTTCCACATCCTTCTGCGGGATCGCCTGCGCGGTCAGTGCACCCGCCTCGTTCTGCCGCATCTGCTCCATACCCTTGCGCCTCCTGTGTTTTATGCTCAGTCGTCCTTCTGACGCTGAAGATAATTCTTGACAGTGTAGATCAGTTTACCAGTGGTAGGTTTCTCGTCCGCAAATCCGCTTTCGTCCTTGAAGCGCAGCCACTTGGCCGAGGGCTTTGCTTCCAGCTGGTCGATCATACGCCGGATGCCGCTGTCCACAGCAGAGACCGACACATCGTACTGCTCGCTCACCGCCTGCAGGATCTCCTTGCGGATGGCCAGCTTCTGGCTGGTGCCGTACACCACGCCCACCGCACAGGAAAGATAGTTGCAGTTCACGTCCGGCAGCTGGATGCCCCAGCCCTCGTACAGTTCCTGACACTTGCGTTCCATGCGCTGGCTCTGCCGTCCCGGCAGGCGGTACAGCTCCCACAGCAGGTTCTTCAGTTCGGCATGGCCCACATAGCAGAATCCATCGCCCGATTCCAGACAAATGGCACTCGTATTCTGCCGCCTGCCCTCATCAAACAGAACAACATTCGGTTTGGGATCCATGCTGCGGATATTCATTAAAAACTCCAGCCCGCTCATATCTTCCAGCTGGCTGCAGAGGATCACAACATCAAACTGACGGCCCTGACGCAGCTGTTCCAGCAGACGGCCGCCGTTCTGGAAGCAGGTGCACTCCAACGCAGGGCTTTGCTCCTGCAGGTAGTTCTTTTCCACCCGCAGCTCCTTGCGGTCGTAGCTTCCAAGGGCGATCTGCAGCGTTTTTGCTGTGTGCTCACTCTCCACGCAACGCGCCGCCTTTCTGCCTGAGCTGTTCTGTATCGGTCAGTTCTTCTACCACATCCTGCCAGATCTCCGGCTGGACGCCATTCTCACACAGATAGCGCAGGATCCGGTAGCAGAACTCTGGTGCAGCTGCAATGTAGCAGCTTTGCATGTACTGCCGGTTCCCGGTACGGCAAAGCGTCAGGCAGCAGCCGTTTTCGTTGCCTGTATCCATTGAGTATACCAGCGTATATGCTTTCTGCAACCCGTCGATTGCCGAAAACTGACGGATCATAGGTGAAAATGTACGTTCCATAATTTTTCCTCCCTTGCTACAAGGTCCTGCGACGTTTTCAAGGCATTCCTTGTTTTTCTTATCTTATTTTAAAGAGCAGAGAGGGCTGGTTCAATCCTGAAAAAGCGTCTAAAAACATCAAAATCACATTCGTTGCATTTTTTTGTCGCGTTTTTCTGCGCCGCGACACATTTTATTTTGTGCTTGCGGTTCATCGCAGATTTTTTGCGTCGTATTGGCAGTGTAATTCTGCTTTTGCGATGCTTTTCTGTTTTATCAGGATCTTCCGCTATTAAAATAGCACGACGGCGACGCAAATTCAACCTCCACGTCAATTTTTCCTTTATTTTCCTGTTTTTCTGCCTCAAAAGCCAAAAATACCGGTCCGGTCAAAATTTATGTTGAAATATACACAGTTTTTTCATATTGTTTCGGTAAAATAGAAGTGTATAACGCCTTGCTGCGGGTCCTGTATCCGGGCAGTCTATTATAATGTACAGCGGCAGCGTTCCTGCGAGGATGCGCCGGAAAGGCTCACACATGCTCCAACTCAACCACATCAAGAAAGAATACAAAACCGGCGATCTGGTGCAGAAAGCACTGGATGATGTCAGCCTGAACCTGCGGGACAACGAATTCGTCGCCATTCTCGGCCCCAGCGGTTCCGGTAAGACCACCCTGCTGAACGTCATTGGCGGTCTGGACCGCTACGACAGCGGTGATCTGATCATCAACGGCATCTCCACCAAAAAATATACCGACCGCGACTGGGACTCTTACCGCAACCACACCATTGGCTTTGTGTTCCAGAGCTATAACCTCATCCCGCACCAGACAGTGCTTTCCAATGTGGAGCTGGCGCTGACCATCTCTGGCATTTCCGGTGCCGAGCGCCGCAACCGGGCCACCAAGGCGCTGGAGCAGGTAGGTCTGGGCGACCAGCTGCACAAGCACCCCAGCGAAATGTCCGGCGGCCAGATGCAGCGTGTGGCCATTGCCCGCGCACTGGTCAACAACCCCGACATCCTGCTGGCCGACGAGCCGACCGGCGCACTGGACAGCGACACCAGCATTCAGGTGATGGAGCTGCTGAAGGAGGTGGCCAAAGACCGCCTTGTGGTCATGGTCACCCATAACCCGGAGCTTGCAGAGCAGTATGCTACCCGCATCGTCCGCCTGCGGGACGGCGTGATCCAATCGGACACCGCACCGTTTGCGCCGGATGATTCCGCTCAGGTGCCGCCGGTGCACAAAAATCTGGGCCGTTCTTCCATGTCGCCGCTCACCGCTCTCGCGCTGAGCTTCAACAATCTGCTCACCAAAAAGACCCGCACCCTGCTCACCGCATTTGCGGGTTCCATCGGCATCATCGGCATTGCGCTCATCCTTTCGCTCTCGGCCGGTGTGAGCAATTATATCCAGGAGATGGAACGCTCCACCCTTTCGGAATATCCGCTGCAGATCTCGACCACCGGCGTAGACCTTGCCGCCCTGCTGGACCCGGGAAGCTACACCAGCGCCGTTGCCAACAACACCAATGTGGGCGCCACCAGCGCTTCTTCCACCCCGGAGGGCATGGTCACAGTGCGCGAACTGCTGAGCCAGCTGACCGAGGATAATTCCTCCGTCAATGACCTTGCCTCCCTGAAAAAATATCTGGACAGCGACGAGTGCACCATCTCGGAGGATGCTGCTTCCATCGAGTATTCCTACGGCATCGCACCGCTGATCTACCGCCAGAACAAGGACGGCACCGTGCGCCAGATCTTCCCGGACAGCAGCCTTTCTGCGCTGAACAACACCACCTCTGCCGCCGGCATCGTCTCTTCCATGACCAATCAGAGCGTGTTTACCGAGATGGCCGAAGAGCCTTCGCTGTACGAAGATCAGTACGATGTCAAGGCAGGCCGCTGGCCGGAAAGCTACAACGAGGCCGTTCTTGTGCTGAATTCGGATGGCAGCATCAGCGATTACGCTCTTTATATTCTGGGCATTGAGGACGACAGCGTGATGATGCGTTTTCTGCAGGAGTACGCAAAAAACAAGAACACACAGGCTCCCACCGGCTACGGCACCTACCCCTACGATACCTTTGTGGGCCTGAAATATAAGATTGTTACCAGCTCGGACTATTACGTTTATGACGAAGAACGCCAAATCTGGCGCAACCGCTCCGACGATGAAGCGTATGTGGAGCAGCTTGTGGAAAACAGTCCGGATCTGACCATCGTGGGCGTAGTGCAGCCCCGCGCAGATGCCAGCTCCACCATTCTGCCCATAGGCGTTGCCTATACCCATGCACTCACCTACTACGCCATCGACCATGCAGCCGAAAGTGAAGTGGTAAAGCAGCAGCTTGCCGACCCGGAAGTGAACGTGCTGACCGGCGAGCGCTTTGATGCCGACCAGCGCGAAACCGATCTTGACATTTCTTCCCTGTTCTCGGTGGATACCGATATGCTGAAGGATGCCTTCCAGTTCGATGCAAGCAAGCTGCAGTTCGACCTGAGCGGTGCATTTGATCTGCAGGATGGCAGCTTTGACTTTTCCTCCATCCTTGATCCGTCCGCATTCCAGCTGGATCTGAGCGATCTGGACCTGAGCGACATCGACATGAGCGATGTGGAGCTGCCGGACATGGACGCGCTGGATCTGAGCCAGTTGTTTGCCGATATGGACCTGTCCGTCTCGGAGGATGCGCTGCAGAGCCTGATGAAGAAGATCATGAATGGCTATAAGCGCTATATCATCGGCAACGGCATCTTGAATCTGGATAAGATCGGTTTCTCTTCCTATATGGAGAGCGACCAGTTCAAACAGCTTCTGTCCGAATCCATGGGCGACCTGCTGGACACCACCGGCCTGCAGGAGCAGTTCACCGCTTCGCTGCAGCAGAACCTGCAGGGCATCATGACGAGCTATCTGCAAAGCTACTCGGAACAGCTGAGCCAGAAGCTGGGCGAAGCTCTGCAGACCAAACTCACCGCTGCCATTCAGACCCAGATGAGCACCGTGATGCAGCAGCTGATGACCCAGCTGACCACTCAGTTCAGCCAGCAGATCCAGTCCGCCATCCAGAACAACATCGCTCAGCTCAGCAGTCAGGTGGAAGATGCCCTGAAGATCGACCCCACCGTGTTCCAGAGTGCCGTGCAGGTGAACATGAGCACCGACGACCTTGTGGATCTGGTCAAGATGAACCTGCAGTCCAGCACCACCTCCTACAGCAGTGTTCTTGGTGCACTGGGCTATTCGGATTATGCCAAGCCCGGCAGCATCTGGATCTACCCCAAGAGCTTTGAGGCCAAGAACCGCATCGTGGACAGCCTGAACGCCTACAACGCCGCCATGCGTGCGCAGGGCGAAGAGGACAAGGTGATCGTATTCTCGGATACGGTCGGCACCCTGATGAGCGCCGTGACCAAGATCGTGGATATGGTCAGCAATGTGCTGGTGGCCTTTGTTGCCATCTCGCTGGCGGTTTCTTCCATCATGATCGGTGTCATCACCTATATCAGCGTGCTGGAACGCCGCAAGGAAATCGGTATTCTGCGTGCCATCGGTGCATCCAAGCACAATGTCTCCGAGGTGTTCAATGCCGAAACCTTCATTATCGGAATGTGCTCCGGCGTGATCGGCGTGGGCCTGTGCCTGCTGCTGCTGATCCCCGGCAACATGCTCATCCACTCCATTGCAGGAACCACCAGCGTCACCGCTGTGCTGCCGCCCAAGGCTGCACTGGTCCTGATCGTTCTGGCTACCCTGCTCACGATCCTTGGCGGTCTGATTCCCGCCCGCAGCGCAGCCAAGTGCAACCCCGTCACCGCCCTGCGTTCTGAGTAATTTTCTTTCTCGACAAGCAAAAGGAGTCGCTGCATCACGCAGCGGCTCCTTTTTTGATGTCCGGTGCTTTATCTCAATTTCTCGTGTAATTCCTCATGCAGTTCCTCGCGCTCTTCCTTCAGTTCCTGCTTGAGAGTCCGGTCGATCTCCCGTGTCTCCTGCCGGATCTCAGCCAGATCCTTTTCGATCGCAGGGTTTTCTTCGATTTCTTCCCGGATGAACATGAGCGCAAAGCTTACCAGCAGCAGCCCGCAGGAGATCCAGATGGTCTTTCCTGCCAGCCGCGCTGCGCCCATGCTTCCAATACCGGCACCCACCGCGAACAACAGAATGATGCCAAAATAACGCATCATCCGGTCCTTAACTTTCGGTTCATGGGTCTTGCTCCAGATGCAGAATGCTTCCACACCGCTGCGCAGGTCACCAATGCACATGGTGCTGGCAAATGCATAGCCGTTCACCTTGCGGAACGCCTGCACCTGCATTGCGCAGGAGAAGGAAACGATGGCGTTTGCCAGCAGGTTTTGCTCCTGTGGCAGAAAGCCAACAATGAACAGCAGAAGCACTTCGCCCAGCACCACCAGCTGCCGCCAGTGAAGCCGCTGCATGTTGCAAAAGCTCTCCCGCATCTTTTCTGCCACCAGTACGCCCAGCGCAAAAGCACACAGAGGAACCAGATAGTGCAGCACCCGATCCCACTGACCATCCATGATGTTGGAACTCAGCAGCACGATGTTGCCGGTCTGTGCATTTGCAAACACCTTACCGCGGAACAGATACGTATAGGCATCCTGCAGCCCGCCCGAAAGCGAAAGGAACACCGCCGTCAGGAAGGACTCTGACATCTGCCCATGATGTTTTGTTTTCATATTACCTTTTCCCCTCTTTTCGTACCCTATTATAATATATTTTTACAGCTTGGTCCATATCAGTTTTACATATCCGGCATGTGTATCCCTGCGCTCTGCCGGCGCCGAAAATACGGCCCGCACTTTGCATTCCCTCACAGGTTGTGTTAGAATAAGAAAAAAGCTTTTCCAAAGGAGAACTTCCTTATGCCGAATATTGTCGAGATCACAGACCTTTCCGCACCGGAGCTGGCTGTCTATGCCCGCCTGACGCAGGCGCAGCTGCGCAATCGTCTGGAACCGGAAAAAGGCATCTTTATTGCCGAAAGCCCCAAGGTGATCGCCCGCGCGCTGGATGCCGGATACACACCGCTCTCCCTGCTCATGGAGCGCAAACAGATCACCGGCCCGGCTGCCGATATCCTGACCCGTTGCGGTGATGCCCCGGTGTACACAGCCGACCGCGAGACCCTTGCCAGCCTGACCGGCTTCGAGCTGACCCGCGGCGTGCTGTGCGCCTTCCGCCGCCCGCTGCCGCGCAGCGTGGAAGAGGTCTGCCGCAATGCCCGCCGGGTGGCCGTTCTGGAGGGCATTGTGGACTCCACCAATGTGGGAGCGATCTTCCGCAGCGCCGCTGCACTGAACATGGATGCCGTGCTCGTTACTCCTTCCTGCTGCGACCCGCTGTGCCGCCGTGCCGTGCGTGTGAGCATGGGCACCGTGTTTCAGGTGCCCTGGGCGCAGATCGGCACCTGCCCTGCCGACTGGCCGGAAAACGGCATTGCTCAGCTGCACAGTCTTGGCTTCAAGACTGCTGCCATGGCTCTGAGCGACCGCTCCGTAAGCATTGACGACAGCGCTCTTTCCGCCGAGCCGAAGCTCGCCATCGTGCTGGGCACAGAGGGTGACGGCCTTGCCCACAGCACCATTGCCGCCTGTGACTACACCGTAAAAATCCCTATGTCCCACGGCGTGGATTCCCTGAACGTTGCCGCTGCCAGCGCTGTTGCTTTCTGGCAGCTAGGCAACCGCTGAGCGATGCTTTTTGGCCCTGCCCAAAATACTTGACAAATTTCCCGAACAGAGTTACACTTACAGGGTCATCACATGGGCCTATAGCTCAGTTGGGAGTGCAAGCGTATCGCTTTTGTGCCCCACGGAGTTGTGGGCATTCAAATGGGGAGTATGTCGGTTGGTCGCCCAACCGCGTCACGCCCCTAAATATGGGCCTATAGCTCAGCTGGGAGAGCGTTCGGTTCGCATCCGAGAGGTCAAGGGTTCGAATCCCTCTAGGTCCACCAATTTGCCGCATCGTTTTGTACGATGCGGCGTTTTTTATGCCCAAAAAACTTTGGCGGACCGTGCCGGGCTCCGAACCCTGAAGTCGGATGCGAACCGGGCGGGGTCATCCGTGTACTTTTTGAAAATCCATCGCTTTCACGTCTCTTTCTTTGCATTTTGCAGAGTGCTGCGGGCAAGCGCATCGCTTTTATGCCCCCTTCTCGGAAATTTCTTCAAAAATTTCCGCGCCATCGTAGGTTGATACAGACTTGAGCTGCTCCACTTGGTTGAAGCTGGCGTTCAGGGTGATCGAGATTTCATAGTCTTTTCGGACGCGAATCTCCTTGATGAACTGCTGCAAAATGGCGCGGCGTTCATCGTGGTTGGCGGTGTCGTAAACATCCGCCCATGTAAACAGCTCGTTGCAGATGTAGTTACTGCGCTTTGCCGTTTTGGTGGCTTCTTCGTATTCATCCTGTGCCTGCACGAGCTGCTTTTCCAGAGTTTCCAGTGCATCTTTTGCTTCGGCCACCAGTGTGCCCAGCAGTTCTTTGTCCAAGGCACTTACGCCCCGAATGACCAGAATGGTTTCGGCTTTCAGGTCGTCCAGCTCTTTCTGCTTGGCTTCCAAGTCTTTCTGGATTTTCTTGATTTTCTTCTGGATTCGGGCGGCATCGTTGGTCTTGACCGATTCCAGCAGCTTCTTCCGGGAAACCTCCCGGAACTGTGCGAAGATCTGCCGGACAACTTCTTCCACAATGGAATCCAGCTTGGAAACACCATAGCCGGACTGCCCATCGCAGTCACCCGGATGCCGGATCTTGTAAAAGCAGCTATACCGGGGCCGGACTTCTTTCACCGTATGCCCATCGGCATAGGTATGCGTCCGGCCGCTGCTGGTCAGGCTCAGGCGGTTGCCGCAGTGGGCACAGTAGACCAGCCCGGTCAACAGGGCTTTGGAGCTGGTGCCCAGTGAAGTACCGCCACGCTCACAAGTGCGTGCCTGCCGCAGTTCCTGTGCCTGCTCGAACAGTTCTGGTTCGATGATGCGGAGCTGTGGGCACTCGGTTTCCACCGCACCGTTGATGAGGTACCCCGTGTATCCTTTATTCTTGATCATCCGAACGATGCTGGTGTTGGGGATATTTTTGTTGTTCCGTCCTACGACTCCCTGTTCATAAAGATAGTGGCTCAACTTCTGTGCGCCGTAGCCCTCGTAAACGTACTTGTGGAAAATCAGCCGGACGATCTCAGCTTCCGCTTCATCAATCACAAGGTCACAGACCTCTTGATTTTTCTTGTTCACCCGACCAAGGCGGACACGCTTGTAGCCAAAAGCCACGGTGCCGCCCGTGTAGTGTCCCTCCCCGGTGAGCTGTTCCAGCCTTGTCCGGGTACGGACGGAGGTTTTCAGGCTCTCGCCGGATGCCTGCCAGTAGCGGATGTAGTTCATCAGCTTGTCCACATGGGTGTCAAATCGCTGCTGTCCTTCGTTCACGCTCCAGACTTCGATGCCCTGCTTCGTGAACCATTCCACGATAAAGGGCGTTTCATCATCACGGCGACCGAGACGGTCAAACATGAACACCAGCAGGATGTCAAACTTGCCCTCCATCGCGGCCTGTTGGATTTTCTGGAGTTCGTCACGCTCTTTGGCAGATTTTTTGAAGCCGGAAACGCCTTTTTCGGAAAATTCCTTGACGATCTCCCAGCCCTGACTTTCTGCAAAGTTGCGGCAGGCTTCTTTCTGCATGGGGATGTCGTCTTTCTCGACCTGTCCTTTGGTCGAAACACGGTATAAGGTATAGACACGTTTTTTCATTTCAATCTCTCTTTCTTTGAGTGAGGAAGGAAAAATCAAACGTGTTTCGTCCATATTTTGTTTTCAAGGTTCAGTTCGATTTTATCTTATCTCACGCATTCAAGGAACACAAGGATGTCAGGCAGCGGTGTGCCCTGCCGTGCGCAGGATGGTGGTTTGCAGCAGCTTCTGGATCGCATCCAGACAGTCCGTATCCGAAGGCGCATAAGTAATCTTGACTTTGCAGCCTTTGACGGAAAGAGTTTCAGATTTAGCGGTGGTATCGCAGATAGCGTTCATAGGCCTCCTTTCTCCATACCCATTCGTTCAGATCGAGCTGATACAGCAGCGCATAATTGAGCCGAATGAGTTCCGGGATGCTCAACCGCCCCATCGGGCGGATCAGCCGTCCCTTGCTGATGGTCTGGACAGATTCTGCCAAGATCATAGAGGGCTGCAAAAAAGCCCGATTACCGTCCACAAGAACGTGGGCTTGGTGATCGGGCTTCTTTGCAGTATTGGATGTAACAGGCGCAACAATGAGGTTGGGCGAATAGCAGTTTGCGGTGTTGTTCTGCACCACAACCACAGGGCGGATACCGCCCTGCTCGGAGCCAAGGTGCGGCTCCAGATTGGCGTAGTAAATATCACCGCGCAAAAATTTTCGGTTGACTGGGATCATGCTCATCACCGCTTGCAAGGCAGACTGTGGGCACGGCCAGCACCGTTGTAGATGGACAGGATCTGTTTCATGTGGCGGTCTGCCACATTGCCAGTGTCGTTTTGTGCCAACCGGGTGATGGTCTTGGGATGCACTGTGTGCAGCCGGAGAATCAGCCGGTCCCGGCTGTATTCGCCCTGATACAGAGCCAGAAAACGAGCCATGCCGTGCAGGATGCCAGACAGGAACGAATCCGAATCTCCATCCCACGCATCCACAAGGATACTCAGCATTTCCCGGTAAAGGGCAGCGCCGTAGCTCTTGTAGATATAGTAGGCCGAGCGGATGCAGTAGATTTTCCACGGGGCACGAATCCCATCCAGTGCAAAGCGGACGCCTGTGTCCTCCGTTACCGAAACAAAATCACAGGCGTTTTCTTCGTGTGCCACCAGTTTGGCACGAAGCTGTTCACCCGCGGTCAGTTCGCTGGAAATACCTGTCTGCACAGCAAACAGCAGAGCTTCATGCTCTTTAGAAAGGCCGTAGAAGACCTTGCAGCGAATCGGGAGGTCACGCCCACCGTTGCACGTTTTCCGTGCCTCAATGGTGTTCTGGCCATCAAAGACGAAGTAGCGGCCATCCCGGTAGCTGACCTTCGGCTCATTGGCGATGTACTCCGAAAAGTTTGCTGCGATTCGTGCAACCTTGCCCATGCGGAGCAGCCGCTGATATTCGGCGCAGGGGTTTAGCAGAACGCTGTCAACGTACCGCACCTCGAAGTTGCACTCCGGCAGGCTGGAAAGGTTCAGGTTAGAAAGCATCATAGCGTTTTCTCCTTTATTTTCAGAAGATACTGTACGGCATCTTCGGTCAAGTCATGAATGATCTTGCGGCAGTCCGAATCTTCAAAAACATCCGGGTATTCTTTGAAAATGCTATTCCAGCGGCGAATGAAGTCCTCTTTCGCACCCTGCACTTCGCACATCATCAGGGAACCGTTTGCAACGGCTCGTTCCTGATAGCGGTTGTCAATGGATGCTTTCAGAAAGGTTCTTTCTTCGGCAGTAAGCTGGCGTTGATGCCCTTGGATGCTTTTGCTGATTTCAGAAAGCGTTTGTTTTGAAGAAGTTGTTTCAGCTTTTCGGGGCTGACGTTCCTGCTTTGGCTTCCGCAATTCTGCAATAGCAGCAGGAATTTCTGCTTTTGGCATTTTTGCCAAGGCGGTGATTTCTGCGTCCGTTGCCTTGATGTGTCCAGTCAGGATGTCCTCTCTTGCACCGGGGACCGCATCTTCCGCTGCGTCCACGCCTTTGGCATATTTTTCTGCTCGTTTTACAGTGGCTGGTCCCACACCGTTCTGGGCGGCAATGCGCTCACAGGTGGAGAGCCGCTTTGCCCTCAATGGATCATTTTGAACCATTGAGGTGAACCGTCCGTTCTCATCGTGTGCCCGCTCTTTGGAGCCGCCCCGTGCCAGCTTTTCGGATTCATACAGCTTGCCCATCAGAAACTTCTTTTGTTCCGGGTCAAGATTTCTGCGTCCAAGCTGGTTCTGGCAGATCCATGAGAGAGCTGCGTAGCGGTTAGCCAGTTCGATCTCCTGTATCTGGTAGGCGATGAACGGATGCTTCCGCAGGATGCGGTAGCGGGTATGCCCGTCCAAAATAAAGCCATTCCAGATGATAATGGGATTCAGCAGCCGCCCTTCGTGGAGAATGTTCTGCTCAAGCTGTTGTTCTTCTTCAAAATTCAGGGGCGGGATCTTGCCCTGAAACTCCGGGTCGATTTTAAGCGCATTCAGATTCATCATCGAAATGGCCTCGCTTCACATACTGCCCAGCGTTCTTATCGGGCTGTACATAATAATCGAAACCATAGCGAATCTGGCAGTAGGTGCAGACATCCTTGATCTTCTGCTTAGGTTCTACGCGCCGGACGCGAACGCCCTTTGCCCCCTGAAAGGAATCCAGACAAATCGGGCAGAGGGTAGTCAAGCTGGCTTCGTCTACGCAGTTGTTATAAAATCGACTCATATAGATTTCCTCCATATCGGTATTTTGATGGGAAATGTAAAACCACCAGCCGAGAAATCCTCAACTGGTGGTTTGAAAAGTACTGTTTTTCTCCTATTTGTCCTCGACACCCCGGAGGTGGGAACTTTTCGGCGGCGGATTTGCACCGCTCCATTGGCATCTCAGCCACCCCGTCTGCTTTCTGACCGGGCCGCGAATTACGGAAGTATCATTGTCTGGAAGTGCCGAAAAGCTGCTTCTTCAATTTTCAAGGTACACGGTACAGTTTCGGGTTTGTCGTCCCCTGTTAGGGGGGCTGCCCTTGCTGTGACCATAGTGTACTTGAAAACTGAAGTTCTCGTTAGGAACCAGTAGTTCCGGTTTTGCCATTTTCACCGGAACCAATCGTTCCGGTTTACAACAGTAAAGCGTTTGATCAAGCAGATTCGCCCAGCATTTCCAGCATAACAAGAATCCGCCGCTGCATTTCTTTCAGTTCTTTGCGGAGCATTTGCAGCTGATTTTGCAGTTCCTGCTCCCGCTGGGACGCAGACACACCTAAGACGATGTAGTCCAGCGAGGAGCCAAATCGCTCCCGCAGCTCCACAAAGAGGTCGACAGACGGAACTTTCTCACCCTTCTCCAGATTTCTCATGTAGCGGTCACTGATGTTCAGGTCGATGGCAAGCTGTTCTTGTGTCACTTCACGGTCTTTTCGGAGGTTTTGGATTCGTTCACCCGTTGCAGCAGGATCATAATACATCACTCCCTCCGTTTCTTCCGCCGGGAGTGGGCGGAGCTTCATCTCCCATGCCGGATACGGCCAGCACATGATTTTTCACCAACATGAAAATACGGTCGGCATCAGCACTATGATTTTTGGTGCGCTTTTTGACGTTGGAAACTTCCAGCAATCGAGACAGTCGGAAGTACCATGTGGTCATCTTGAACCACGGAAGCAAATAGGTCGATTTCATTATCAATAATCCTCCAGTTATTTTACGGAATGTGAGCATTCGGACAAAAAGGATCGTGGTGGCCCACGACACCTTGCCCTTAAAAGCGCGAAAACGCCAGCCTCCCATTGAGGGAAGCTGGCGCAGTACAGCATATCGGCACGATTGTGGGTGGCAAAACGGAACGATTGTGCCTGTTTCGGAGCGGTCTGGTCTACGGCAGCAGACAGGCTTTTTTTGATGCGTTACCCCAATAAAAAATCACAGTTACCTCCACAAACGGCAACTGTGATCGAATAGCGCGTGAAATCGCCCGGACGAGTTACCGTTTTTTTATAACTCGACCGGGAAACGCAAAAATCGGCACAATAGGACAAAATCGCGGGAACGATGATGTTATACCGCTCTTTCCGCAAGAACGATACAATACTATTGAGGTGATGATGATGCCGAATGCGGATGCAATCGCTCTGGGGAAGCATATAAAGGCTGTCCGAAAAGCGATGAAAATGACACAAGAGCAACTGGCACTGAAAAGTAATGTTTCGGTGAAGTATATCGCCAATATTGAAAATGGAAAACAGAATCCTTCTTTCGACATTTTAAGTGCAATTCTCCATGTTCTGCCACTTTCCTTGGATTCGGTTATCAACCCGAACTTGTCAGAAGCAGAGCGCGAATGTCGAGAGTTAGAATCGATTTATTTTGCTTGTCCGCCAGAAATGCGAAAAACGCTGTTGGATGCCACGAGGTCACTCGCAATCCATTTGACAGAACTTTCAGAACAGAACAAAAACACCTAAGCTGCCAGAGTGGACGTTACGCTTCTCTCTGGCGTTCTTTTGTCTGAATACGCAATATTCTAACAGGTCATTCAATAAAATCACGTGAAAAGCAAACGAATTACACAATAATTTTCTCGTAATCAGTCTCGTTGTGGATTTTGGACCTCTTTTTCAATGGTAAGATCATTTTCTAGCGTATCATATAGTTCTTGTGGGGTACGGCATAAGACTGCGTAGAAGTTGATAGGAGCACCCTCATTAAAAAGCCGTACATACCCCCATCGACATGGGAGAACCTCTAAATAGGATGCCGTTTGCAAAAAATCTTCAAACTCTCTCAGAACATCTTCGAAGGATTGCATCTTACCGCCTCCTAAAATCTTTTTTCTATATTTTAGAAAAGATTATTTCCGATTGCAAGGATGTCAATTTTTATCTATCCAGCTAACGATAAAAGCCATACTCAAGGTTTAAGTTACCCATTGAGTATGGCTTTTATCGTTATAAGGAATCTTTTTTCACTGAAATGTTCGGCATAAATTGGTAGCCGAGGTTGGAGATCGTTCGGATATAGACAGGTGCAGCTCTATCATCCTCGATTTTTTGCCGGATGCGTCCAATTGTATTGGTAACAGCAGTCAGGCAGCTTTCACTATCCTGATGCCACACGGCTTCAAATATCTGCTCTTTTGTAAACAATTGCCCCGGATGCCGTGCCATTAAACTTAAAACGCCATATTCGTAACGGCTCATGTACACTTCCTGTCCGTTTTTGAAAACACGACGGTGTTCTAAGTTTATTTCCAGACCGGGATAATTCAAAGTGTCTGGCGCAGCACGGTTCATTTCAATCCACTCAAAAATCGTCTGCTCTTGGGGAGGGCAGTGGCCCTTCGTGATACGAACAATAACTTCAATTTTTTGCATAGAATTCTTCTAGAATCTTTGGTGAACAACTTCTCACAGACATTTAATGCTCCGCATCGCATACGCTGAATTTTGTTAAGCAAGGCTCCATCCAGCCGCATTCTTTCGGATGTTGACAAACTCCTGATAAATGCCAGGCTGCTTCAAAAGTTCTTCGTGCGTGCCCTGCTGTGCAATCTGGCCGTTGTCAATGACCAAAATCTGATCGGCATTCTGGATGGTATTCAGACGGTGGGCGATTACGAGAATTGTCTTGCCCTTTACCAGCTCCGAGATGGCCTCCTGAATATAGCTTTCGTTATCAGTATCTACGCTTGCGGTAGCTTCATCCAAAATGATGATAGGGGCATCTTTCAAGATGCAGCGTGCAATCGAGATGCGCTGCTTTTCACCGCCGGAGAGTGTAGCACCGCCTTCACCAACTACGGTCTGGAATCCATCAGGCAACGCCATGATGAAATCATAGCAGCGGGCCTTCTTAGCAGCTGCATAGACTTCTTCCTCTGTGGCGTCCGGTTTGCCTATGCTGATATTGTTGTAAATGGTATCTTGGAATAAGTACACTCGCTGGAATACCATGCTGATCTGCTCCATCAGCTCTGCCAAAGGCACGTTCCGAATGTCCATGCCTCTTATTATTATGCTGCCAGATTTTACATCCCAAAGCCGAGCCAGCAAATTGGCAATAGTAGACTTTCCGCTGCCAGAAGGTCCGACTAAAGCAGTCATAGAATCTTTCTTCATGGCAAAGCTGATATGATGCAGAACTTCTTTGTCCTGATAAGCAAATACAACATCGTTAAACTGAACTTCTGGCTGTCCCGGCTGTGCCTGTGCAGGAAGATGCTGCTTGCCCGTGTCGGGAAGTTCAGGCTCATTCAGGACTGCTTCAATGCGGTCAAGAGCTGCATTCATAACGGTAAGGCGAGATGCTTCCCCATAAAGAGCTTTCAGCGGTCCAAAGAGGTCAAACACAAACAGCAGAACACCAAGCACATAGGCCAGCGGAAGTGCGCCGCGCTGTTCCAATACAATCGACAAGCCGAAAATCGCCGCAATACCAATGCCGTAAAGGATATTCAGACTCATTGTCCATGGTGTCATTTTCTGCTCAAAAGCAAGGGAGGTGTTTCTGGAACGCTGGAAATTGTCAGTCAGTTCTTCTGATTTTTCGCCCAGCAGGTTGTAGCTCTTGATGACGCCAATGCCCTCCACAAAGGATAGCACCGCATCGGTCAGCCGTTCGCTCTGCTCCTGCCGCTCTGCGGCTTCCCGCAGGGAAACCTTGTTCATTCCTTTTGACACCAGCCATGCCAGAACCGTGACGGCGGCAGCAATCAAACCAAGCTGTACGTTCAAATAAAACATGAATACCAGCAGAATCAAGGAGGACAGCAGATAGCCCATCATGTTGCCCAGCGTACTCATAGCGACTTCTTCAATGAATACCATATCCGTGCTAAGAACAGAGCTGATTTTGCCAATGTTGCCGGAAGTAAAATAGCCCATCGGAAGTTTCCGCAGATGGCTACCCAGTTCCATGCGTTTATCCGCAAACATCAAATATCCTGCGGCACTTTGCAGGCTGTCGCTGAGGTAATGAACAAGAATTTGCACCAACACTGCTGCGGCAAGTCCAAGGCCGATATAAAGGCAAGTCTGGCTGGTCAGTGTGTCAGCTGCAAAGCGGCTTAAAACTACAAAGGCAAGAACGATTGGCATTTTTGACAAAATGGATTCCAAAAACGCACAAACGAATGCACCTTGAATACGGCCTTTATAACGGCCGGAAAGTTTCAAAATTCTTGAAAACATCGCAAACATTTAGGCTCCCTCCTTTGCAGTGTGTACTTTCCATTCGGCACTGTCCTGTGCGGCTTTCCACAATTTCTGATATTCAGGGCAGGAGCAAATCAAATCCTGATGCTTACCCGCTGCTACCAATTTTCCGTGGTCGATGACACAAATTTGATCGGCATTCATAATGGCGGGCAGTTTGTGAGCAATCACCACGAGGGTCTTGCCTTTTACAAGTTCTGCAATGGCTGCTTCCATCTTTTCTTCATTTTCGGGGTCAGCATAGGCTGTTGCTTCATCAAGAACTACAATGGGGGCATCCTTTAAGATTGCTCGCGCCAGAGAAATACGCTGACGCTGACCGCCGGAGAGCATTTTTCCGGCATCGCCTGCCATGGAGTGAATGCCCTGCGGAAGTTTTTCAATGAACTCCATGCACTGAGCTTTCTTTGCGGCCTCTATTACTTCTTCATCCGTTGCAGTCAACCGACCGAGCCGGATGTTTTCCAGCAGAGAAGTATTAAACAAATACTGATCCTGCGCCACATAGGAGATACGACTGTTCAATGCTTCAAGGCTCATATCGCAAAGTTTCTGTCCGCCGATGGAAATGCTGCCCTTTTGCGGGTCATAATAGTGAATCAGCAGTTTTGCCAAGGTACTCTTGCCGGAGCCTGATTCACCGACAAGAGCAGTTTTTTGTCCAGCCTTTGCCGTAAAGGAAATATCATGGAGAACTTCATCCTCAACCACCGCGGGCTTTCCATCCGGGCCGGGCTGTGTTGTCTGGTAAGCGAAAGAAACATGGTCGTAAGTAATGGTGTCATCTATTCCATGGAATCTATCATTCGTCTGCTGAAGTTCCGGCGCATCCAACACCTGCTCCAATGCGGAGATTTTATAGTTGAGCTGGGGCATGGTTGGCAGAAAGCCAAGAGATTTCAGCAGCGGCATACCGATACTCAAAGAAAGACACAGCACCAAAATCAAATTGGGCAGAGCCGACCAGCCGCAGAGGACAAACCATGCACCCACAGGCAGGGTCAGGATGATGGTACAAGGAAGCAGGCTGCTGTAAATCGCCATCCACGGCCATGCCGCCCTATACCATGCCAGTGTATAGTTCCGATAATCTGATATATCTTTGCGGAACCGTTCGTAAGAATCTGCATCTTTATTGAAAACCTTGACGACTTCCATACCGTTGATGTACTCAATAATGGTATTGTTCATCTTTTGCCCGGCCATATAGTAAGGTCCCATTTTCTTCATACCAACGGAATACATCGTCATCATGGCAACTAAGCTAAGCGGAATGGATGCCAAAGATAACAGTGCCAGCTTCCAGTCTACAAAGAACATTGCCACATAAACTGCAATGGGAACCATCAGGTTGGCGATGCCCTCCGGCATAGAGTGTGCCAGCAGAACTTCCAGACTGTCTACATCGTCCACGAACAGCTTTTTCACGGTGCCAGTGCCTTTGTCCTGAATAACACCCAGCGGCAGTTTTTCAAACCGTTTTTGCAGAGCCGTCCGCAGGCGGAGCAGCGTGTCATAAGCTGCTTTATGAGAGAGATTCAGGCCCCAGCCATAGAAAAGAGCTTGCAGCATCAGACATACCAAGACCAGTATGACATGCTGGATGATAAAGGAAGCAGTGATTGCCTCCCCCATGACCAGCGGTGCAATTACCTGATATGCCAGCACAAAGGGAAAAACACCCAGCAGAACACTGACCAGCACGATGGCTGTTGCAACATAGAGGCCTTTTTTATGAGGTCCGGCATATTCAAATACTTTTTGGAACATAAGCCCTCCTTATATTGAGCCGTACTGTCTGTGCTTCAAAAACAAGAGGCCGCCAAAGTAAAGCGGCCTCTTATCATTATCTTTCTGTCCAGTCAAGGCGGCCCTGACATTCATAATTTCTAAAATTCACTGGCGGATTCGGAAAAAATCCAAAACCTTTTTACTGCCGGATTCGTCCAATGGATAGCTTTCTTTTATTTGCCCTTTTTCCATATGGACTACATACGAACATCCCGCCATCACCAACTCCGGATCATGCGTAATAACAAGAAGCGTTTTGCCCTGATCCGCGAGTGACTTCAAACTCCGCGCAACTTCCCGCATATGTTTGAGATCAAGCCCGCTGGTTGGTTCGTCAAACACAATGATCTCCCGGTTACTCACAATGGCAGACGCGATCGCTACCCGCTGTTTTTGCCCGCCGGAAAGAGAAAGCGGGTGCCTGTCTTTATATTCCAGCAGATCAAACTGTTTAAGAATTTTATCCACAACAGTTTCATCCTTGTTGTCCATGCTCAGAAGCACTTCATCCGTCACGCTTTCGGTAAATAGCTGATGGCTGGTATCCTGCATTACCATGTAGCAATGTTTGAGCCGGGCTTTCCAATCAAGGGTTTTCCCGTCAACCTGCAAAAGGCCACACTTCTTTTCCAGTCCGCAAATACAGCGGGCCAGAGTAGATTTTCCAGCGCCATTCAGACCGATAATGGCAATCGTTTCTCCAACAGGCAGTTCTGCACTCGGAATATGGAGGCTTTCCGGTTCCCGCTTTTTATACGCAAAGCAGAAATTTTGAAATTCCATCTGTTTAGCTGTATGCGCCTGATACTGATTCGCAGGCTTCAACTTCGAGAGAGAAAACGGCCGCAGCCCCATTTCTTTTCGAATGCCATCCGATAAGCTGTCAAATTCAGCAGGCGTGTATTCCCGTTCAATCTCCCCATCTTTTACATACAGCACACGATCTGCAAGATCGTGAAGGTAGTAAAGGCGGTGTTCTGCGATCAGAATTGTTTTGCCCTGCTTTTTCCAGAGGCTCAGGACCTGCCGCAGGTCATCAATAGCAGCCATATCCAAATTAGAAGATGGTTCGTCCAGGACCATAATTCCCGGCAGCAATACACTTGATGAAGCACAGGCTATTTTTTGCTTTTCGCCCCCGGACAGAGCAAACACGCTTCGCCCCATCAAATCTTCAATATGATAATCGGAAACTGTCCGGTCAATCCTTTTCAGGATATCCTCCTGAGGATAGCCTAAATTTTCACAGGCAAAGGCTAATTCACTATCCGTATCCACGTTGAAAAACTGACTTTTGGGATTCTGGAATACAGATCCCACCATAGCAGCCAAGTCATAAAGCGGCGTATCTGATACGCTTTTTCCGTCCAGAAGGACATCGCCCTCTAAATTGCCCTCGTAATAATGAGGCACCAGCCCGTTTACCAAACGGGTAATCGTTGTTTTCCCACAGCCGGATTCTCCCGTGAGTAAAACAAATTCCCCTGTGTTTATGGTGAGATTGACATTTCTAATCCCTCCGCCGCTGGATTCTTCACCATAAGAAAAAGAAACATTTTGAAAATCTATCATGGCAAAATCCCTCCTGCGGAAATTATCGGGGAAGCAATCGCCCAAAACACTACAAAGCAACAAAACAAGATCAGCACCACATCGGCAAAATTGAATTTAAGCTGGCAAATGTTTGTGCGTTTGACAGGAGCGCCGAGGCCACGGGTAATTGCCGCAGCGGAAAGTTCCTCACCGATTTTCACGGAGCAGGTAATCATCGGGATCAGCTTATACTCCAATATTTTTGAAGATTTTTTCCCTCCAAGTTTAATCCCACGCATTTTCATAGCGTCACTGATTGCTTCTGACTCCTGAAAGACAGTTGGAAAGAAGCGGAACATGACCGTTAAGGGGATCGTCACTTCTTTAGGCATATGGATTCTTTCCATGCCGGAAATCAATTCACTGACCGTTGTTGTTTTCACTGCATAGGCAGCAATCGCAACACTGGGAAGGATTCGGCAGAAGAATCCTGTTGTAAACAGAACGAGGAAATTCAATATTCCCGTAAGGTGCGGCAAAACATAAATTTGAACAGCATAAAAAGCAGAAAACACAGCAATATAGCCCACAGCTTTTGCACATTGTTTCGAGGTAAGCAGCAATATAGCCGGAACCGTACAAAGAACAAGGCGGATCAGCCCCATAGCTTCTCCGCCTGTTCCACCCATGACAAAAATGCTTATGATGAAGATGAGCAACAGTTTTGTACGCGGATCGAGCCGTAACCCTTGTTCTGTTTTTTTGCTGAGCAGAATTTCCCGCGCCATTATGCAATACCGGCACGCTGGAAGTGCTTTTTGCAAATGGCTTTCCCAATCACACCTCCGACAAGGCCAAACACAAAGCAGGCAACCAGCAGAATAGGCGCAATCCACATAGGCATATATGTATTAAGGGTAGCTGCATATTCAGCGCCGTATCCTTCAGTCAACATTACCGTATAGCTTTCACGGTTCAGGAAAATGGGAGCAAAGTTGCCAAACACCCAGATGCTGAACACGCCGCAGGAAAGAACTGTGCTCTTTGCACTTTTGTAGTCCGCCTTTTTCAGGATCACGTCGGCCAACAGGCCGCCAACGAGACCAGTTACCATAGTAAGATAGCCGTTGCCGAAGAACACCATGATTAGGCCAATCAGGAAACCCATGATTGCAGTCATCCCGAATTTTTTAGCCTTTGTAACATACAGCATATAGGGGATGCCGCCAATCAAAGGGCACAGCACCGCCATCAGCGGAATAAAAATGGGGATAAAGCCAAGCATCGCCACCAGCATAACAATCACGACATAGATGACGGTGTAGATGCCGATAGTAATTAAATCTTTTCCCTCAAGCCGGGAACTTTTTTTCTGGGAACTCATACCAGTATCCTCCTTATCTCTGAGAAAATGAAAATGTGGTGTGGTTAGCTTCCTCTAATCACACCACATATAATAGCAATTTGCGCCCACGATTCCAACCCAAAACCAATTTTATTCTACCCAAAATCAGTATTTTTGCATTTATCCAATCGTAGCTTCTGCTTTATAGTTTTTCGGATTCACTCCGTATTTCCTTTTGAACGCCGCTGCGAAATTGCTCGCTTTTGAATATCCCACCAGTATAGCCACCTGGCTGACATTCAAATTACTTTCTAACAGCAGGCTTGCCGCCTTTTCTAACCGCTGGTCGATGACATACGCATGAACCGATGTTCCGAACAGGGAGGAAAAGCCCTTCGTCAATTTTGAAGTGCTGATATTGACCTGCCGCGCCAATTCCTCGCAGCTCGGAGCCAGGGCAAGCTGGCTGTCAATAATTTGCTTTGCCTCTATGATGGAATCCCGGTCACTTCTGGAAATTGCAACGTAGGTTGACGCGAGAATACTCAGCTCCAGGACCTCGCTCAAATATACCGATAGCAGCTCAAAGACCTTGCTTTCCAGAAACAGGTATCCCAACCCGCCGCGATATTGCGTGAAGTCTTGCAGCTCCGCAAAAATGTGTTCCATATAGGGAGTGATATTCACCTTTGATATGCCGTCCAATAATTTTTTCTGATAGACCTCGATCTCACCAGCCTCAAAGTAGTCATTCAGAATCTTATAGAAATAGGATAGAGGTATTTTCACATTTTTGAAAAGGAAATCGCTCTTTTTAGAATAGCACAGATATTCCATTTTCCCGTGGCCGCGATAAATACAGGATTCACCCTTTTGTATGCTGGCACTTTGCCGGTTGTCTGCAATATTCCAGGAAACGCCGTCATTGAAGCAGAACAGCATTTGTATGTATTCTTCACTGCTCACTCCCTGCACGTTCATATCCGAAAAGTAATTCATTCTCCAGTCTGAAACAACTGCTCCCTGTTTCGTGACGATCTGCGAAATCTGACCGGTTCCCATGTCTGTCGGAATATCTATGGTGATCGTCTGCGGTGAATTAGAGAGCAGATCACGATAAAGATTATTCATGTATTGATTTGTCATGTATGAGCGCCCTCCTTATGGTTAGCTAAAGCTAATAACAGTTTATAACACCAACCCGGAAAAGTCAATTTGTATTCCTTGTATAGCCAGAGCCATGATGGATCACACCATGAATGGAGGTTCAGCCGTGGCCTTTTTCTGTTTTTCTTTGCGGATACAGCCATTTTACCCTTTCCAGATTGTAGTATTAGTAGAGGGAGAAATAGAAGGTAGGGTTTCGATAGCAAGCAGGGCAAGTTGGTACCAACTTGCAATTTTTGAATCGTATTTTTCAAATCCAAATTCAAAATGCTTGTTGGGCTGTGCCCAAACCCCTTTCGATCTGCATCGTGCCGATGCAGGCTGCGCATTTGTTCCAAACACTTCTGTAACAAAAAAGACAGCCTAGGACTCTCCACAACGGAAGAATCCTAGGCTGTCATCGTTTATCGGGACTGCGTTTTCTCGGTGGTGTTCTTTTCTTCGGCAAAGAACAGTTCTACGTTGCGCTGCGCACGAAGAAGTTCCTGCATCTCGTCTTTCGCTTTGCGGTAGTCCGGGTAGAGTGCTTTCTTTTCTGTCAGCAGCTTAGAATATTCTGCGTCCAGCTCCTTGACCTTGGGGAGCGTTTTCAAATTGGATTCATCAAAGGCAGCTTTCGCTGCCTTGTGCAGCGTGATCTCTGCGCGATGATTTTCCAGAAATCGCTTGCTGTATCCGGCCTTGCGGTAGGCATCGTACACCGGGCGCGTTTTTGCGTAGTTGACGATGTGCGTCCGTAGTACAGCAATCTCGGCCATGCGTGTTTCCGCCGCCTTGATGGAATCGCCCAGTTCGTGATAGCGAGCAGTAGCAGCGTCCACGCGCTCTTGCATTTCCTTAATGCTACCGATTTTCTTCTCCTGCAAGAAAATCAGCGTCTTGGACATTTCTTTCAGATTGTACTTTTTTGCCCACCGCGCATAGCCTTCGCTTTTGCCCTCGGAGAGCTTTGCCTGAATGTCCACCAACAGGTGGAACGGTTGCTCTTTCGGTGGCTGCTTCTGATGTGGGCAGTGTTCGGCATCTCCTGCAATGACCGCCTTGATTTCATCTTCACTGTATCCTGCTCCCAGTGTCCGAAAACGGATAAAGCGCTTCTGCCGTGTTCCTTTGACCGAAGTGTACTTTCCCCGTTTGATTTCGTAGCCCCGCTGTTCCAGCTTTTGAAGAAAGCCCTCGAAACTTGCAGGTTTCTCGCTCAGCAAGATGTTGTCGATTACGGCACACAGCTTATCACGATTGCTTTCTCTGGGAGGATAAAGAGTGCGCTTCTGCCGTTCTCGGTACGGCTTGATTTCAATAACAGACAGCTGATGTTCCAGACAGATCAAATCGCTCAACCGCTGCACGGCCAGCCCGGACAATAAAAAGTCCCGGAACTTCCGGGTGCTGTCCAGCGCAGTGGAGTTGTAGATAATGTGATTATGAATGTGTTCCCGGTCTGTGTGGGTGGCAATAATAAACGCATACTTGCCCTTGGTAAACCGCATGGCAAGTTCATAGCCCACCTTGTTGGCTTCTTCGGCGGTGATCTCACCGGGCTTGAACGACTGCCGAATTTGATAGGCGATCACATCACTTTTCTGCCTACGTCCAGTGGCAAGTTCATACTGCCGCTTGGACAGCATAAATTCTTCGTCCACTGTCAGAGGGCTGCACTCGTAGCTGCTGACAAGTTCACCCTGTTTGGTTTTCTCCGGGTTTTGTGCATAGTCTGTGCGGCTTTTCAAACAGGTCGCCACGGATTTTCCCTTATTTTTGTGCAGCGCAATCAAGCGTGTTGCGGCCATGCCCACCACCTCCCACAGTTTTATCCTTATATAATATGTAGCCCCACAACTAAAGCCGTGGGGTGAAAATCAGAGGTCAGCCAGCCGGGAAAGAATCTCTCTGCCAATAACAATCAGCTCATCCAGCCGGGTGCGCAAGTCCTCCAGATCGGCGGCATAGACCTGACCGTTTTCGTTGGCAGCTTTGGTATACTGGTTGAGATTGTTGCTGCACATTTGCAGGAGATAGGCCATGCGCCGCAGCTCTGGCAAATCCAAACGCAGGCAGTAACCGTCCAGAGCCATTTTTCGCAGATAAGAGCCAATGCTCAAAATACCGCTGGATTCCATCTTGCTCCAGATACGTTCCAGTTCCTGCTTGCTGACACGGAAATGCAACTGCTGGTCGCGGAGGCCATTCATCGAGCATCACCATCCTTGTCCAGATAGCTTTTGAACGGCTTGATGGGCTCTACCTTATCAGACTTTTCTTCCAGAGCCGCCAGCACCGAGGAACGGCGAGGTTCCTCATCCTGTTCCGGCTCACGGTGCTTTTCATCCATATCCAACTGGGCATTCAGTTCAGCAAGCCGTGCGGATTTTTCAGCCAGTTCTTCCTCCTGTGGGAACGGCTTTTCCACTTCGATCTGCGCCGCCGCCTGCTGCTGCTTCAGGGTGGCCAGTTCATTTTCGGCAGAAGCGATTCGTTCCGGGAAATTATTCAGAGAATTATCCAGACGGATGATGCAGCCGAGAGGGTCTTTTCCCAGTGCTACCGGGTATTTCCACTGGCCTTTCAAAAGAGCCTGATACTCGCTGTGGTAGATGTCGAAGCGCAGGGACAGTTCAAAGCCGCGATAGCTGCCGATCACTTTTCCCTCGCTGTTGGGCAGTTCGGAACAGGCAAGGAGAAGCCGCTCACCAGCAGTCTTTTTCTCATCGTAGGTCACGCTTTTGATGGTCATGCCGCAGAATCCTTCTTGCGCCTGCGGATGGGCGGCGGCAAGTTCGGCATCCGATTTCACTCCAGCAATATAGGCGGTGGTTTCCTGAATGTCAGCCGGAAACTTTGTGAGCAGTTTATCTTCCAGACGGAACTTCTTACTTTGGTGGTCGGCTTTCAGAACCTTGAGCTTTGCGACCTGAACATCCAAGTCCATCTTCTCCTTGATGAGCGGATTTCCAGCACACAATGCCTTGATCTCCGCATAAGACAAAGCCTGTTCGTCCACATCATCGCAGGAACGCACCGGGGATTTGGAAGTCATGATTTGCGAGATAAATCGCTGCTTATTCTCCAAAGTTTGGAACAAGTAGCTGTCAAAAGTTCCCTCGGTCACATAATTAAACACTTTGACTTCCTTGTTCGTGTTGCCCTGCCGGATAATGCGGCCGTTGCGCTGGGTCATGTCGCTGGGCTTCCATCCAACGTCCAGATGATGCACTGCCACAAGCCGCTGCTGGACGTTGGTTCCAGCACCCATTTTTGCGGTGCTGCCGAGCAGAATCCGCACATCGCCGGAGCGCACTTTGGAGAACAGCGCGGCCTTTTTTGCTTCGGTATCGGCATTGTGGATGAACTCAACCTCGCTTTCCGGCACCCCGGCGTCAACCAATTTCTTGCGAATATCATCGTAGACATTGAAGTTGCCATCATTTTTCGGCGTCGAGAGGTCACAGAACAAAAGCTGCGTCATCTTTTGCTCCTTGCCATCTTCCCAAATTTGCAGCACATTCCGAACACAGGTGTTCAGCTTGCTGTTGGGGTCGTCCGGCATCATGGGATTCATCAGGCGAACATCCAGACCGATTTTCCGGCCATCGTTGGTGACGCACAGCATATTGTCCTCGGACGCATCCACCGCGCCGGAGTGGATTTTTGCAGCGCGTTTGCTCAACTCCTGCACCATTTCTTTCTGAATCGCGGACGGTTTAGCTACCACGGTTTCAAACTTCGCGTCCGGCACGGGCAGATGGAGCTGGTCGCTGGTTTTAATGTCAGCCACCTCTTTGAACATCGACATTAACTCCGGGAGGTTGAAAAACTTCGCAAATCGGGTACGCGCACGGTAGCCCGTACCCTCCGGGGCCAGCTCGATGGCAGTGGTGGTTTCACCAAAGGTCGATGCCCAGCAGTCGAAGTGTGTCAGCCCTTTTTGCTGGAGTGTGCCATATTGCAGATAGCGCATGACCGTGTACAGCTCCGACATGGAGTTGCTCACGGGCGTTCCCGTAGCAAACACCACGCCGCGCCCGCCTGTGATCTCATCCAAGTAGTGGCACTTTCCGAACATATCGCTCGATTTCTGGGCTTCCGATGTGGACAAACCAGCGACATTGCGCATTTTTGTGGTTAAAAAGAGGTTCTTATAAAAATGCGATTCGTCTACAAAAAGTCGGTCAACGCCCAACTGCTCAAAGGTGATAACATCGTCCTTTCTCGCATCGGAGCGTAGCTTTTCCAGCTTGGTTTCCAGCGTTTTGCGTGTCTTTTCCATCTGCTTGATGCTGAAATTTTCGCCAGCAGTGGCTTTCAGTTCGTTGATGGCGGCAAGCGTTTCATCAATCTGCTCCTGAATAATGCGTTCTTGACGCTCATAGGACAGCGGAATGCGCTCAAACTGCGAGTGGCCGATGATAACCGCGTCATAGTCCCCGGTGGCGATTCTGGCGCAGAACTTTTTGCGGTTGGCGGTTTCAAAATCCTTTTTCCGTGCCACCAGCAGCTTTGCATTGGGATAGAGGTGCAGGAACTCTGAAGCCCACTGTTCCGTCAAATGGTTCGGCACAACAAAAAGACTTTTCTGACACAGTCCCAGTCGTTTTGCTTCCATTGCAGACGCCGCCATTTCAAAGGTTTTGCCTGCGCCCACCTCGTGTGCAAGCAACGTATTACCGCCATAAAGCACATGGGCAATAGCGTTGCGCTGGTGTTCCCGGAGGGTGATTTCCGGGTTCATACCGACAAGGTGGATGTGGGAACCATCGTATTCGCGCGGTCTGTTGCTGTTGAACAGTTCGTTGTACTGCTTCACCAGTGCAATGCGCCGCTGGGGGTCTTGCCAGATCCAGTTGGCGAAAGCATCTTTAATGATCTGCTGCTTCTGCTGTGCCAGCATGGTGTCCGTTTTGTTCAAGACACGCTTCGGTCTGCCTTCTTCATCTTTGATGGTGTCATAGATGCGCACATCTTTCAGATTGAGCGTGTCTTCCAGAATCTTGTAGGCATTGGCGCGGGAGGTGCCGTAGGTTTCGGAGGAAATAATGTCGCCTCTGCCCATGGCCGACTTGCCCTCAATGCGCCATTCTGCGGTATAGTGAGAATATCTCACTTTGACTGCATGACGCAGATAGTAGGGAATCTGGAATATTTCTGCCATAAACTTTTGGATGATCTCCGGCGCAAGCCATGTTGCACCCAGCCGTACATCAATTTCAGATGCTTCAAGGTCTTTCGGCTGTGCCTTTTCCAGCGCAGCGACGTTGACTGCAAACTCCGGGTTGGTTTCGGCGGCAAGCTGTGCCATGCGCAGCTTTGCCCGGACATTGCCGGACAGATATTCGTCTGCCATTTGCCAGCCCGCTTCCGGGTCGGTGGGGTCTGTGCCGGGGTCTTTGAAAATCACGCCGGACAGTTCGCTGGTGATGCGCTCATACTCGCCGGGAGTACCGAGCAACTCTGCCATATATGGCAAGTCCACTCGGCCACGCTCTCCGATGGAAACCGCAAGTGCTTCCGTGGGAGTGTCCACACTGGTGACGGTGCGTTCCGGGCGGATGGTACGCTTGGTGAACATCGCTGCCTTGCTTTTGAGCTGTCCCTGCTCATCTAAATTTTCCAGAGAACACAGCAGATAGTAAGAAGAATCCTGCTCAAACAGTCTGCCGTTCTTGCGGTCATTCAGCAAGCCGTATTTTGCAGAAAAGGCGTCGTAGGTGGTGTTCAGCTTTTCCTGCGTTGCCTTGATGTCGGCATCCGGGTAGTCGTTCAGCTGCTGGTCGATCAACTCATTGACGATTTGCCGCAGCTCCACCATCCCGGTCACACGGCCTTTGGCGGTGTCGGACAGCTCCACCTGTGTCATGACGGAATTTTCCCGATAATACACCTCACCGTCCACCACGGTGTAGGAGAAGTTTTTTACATCCGGGTCAGCCGGGAGAATGTGCCACTCATTTTCAGCATCCGCAATATCTGGTGTTTCGACCTCGACCTCCGTATACTGTCCCTCAATATGCAGAACAGCTTCGGCAAGCTGTTCTGCCAGCACTGCACCCTTGATGGGGTGTACCGTACATTCCTCTCGGCCATACTGGGTGCTTTCGGAAGTTAGTTCGCCTAGCACCATTTCCGGGTGGTCTACAAAATAGCTGTTGATGACAAAACCATCTTCCGTTTTGCCGAGCTGCACCCAGTCCGGCTCATGGTCGATAGGGCGGTCACGTTTTTGGAGGAAAATAATGTCGCTGACTACATCCGTACCAGCATTTGCACGGAAAGCATTGTTCGGCAGACGGATAGCACCCAGCAGATCAGCACGTTCCGCAATGTGCTTGCGGGCAGAAGAATCCTTGCTGTCCAGCGTGTAGCGGCTGGTGACGAAGGCCACAATGCCGCCCGGACGCACTTGGTCGATGGCTTTGGCGAAGAAATAGTTGTGGATGCTGAAACCTAATTTGTTGTACGCTTTGTCGTTTACCCGGTACTGGCCAAAAGGAACATTGCCTACGGCAAGGTCATAGAAATCGCGGCGGTCGGTAGTTTCAAAGCCAGCCACCTTGATGTCAGCCTGCGGATACAGCTTTTGAGCAATGCGCCCGGTGATGGAATCCAGTTCCACACCATACAGGCGACTGTCTGCCATGTTGTCCGGCAACAGGCCGAAAAAATTACCAACGCCCATGGAGGGTTCCAATATATTGCCGCTGCGGAAACCCATGCGCTCCACAGCATCATAAATAGAGCGCATCACCACCGGGGAGGTATAGTGCGCGTTCAGGGTGCTGGCACGAGCGGTTGCATATTCTTCTTCGGAGAGCAGCCCTTTCAGTTCGGTGTATTCCTTTGCCCAGCTATCTTTTTTATCATCAAAAGCGTCTGGCAGACCGCCCCAGCCGACATACTGCGAAAGAATCTGCTGTTCCTCGGCGGTGGCACCCCGGTGCTCCTGTTCCAACTGGAACAGGGTGCGGATAGCTTCAATGTTCCGGGCGTATTTCTGTTTTGCACCGCCCTCGCCCAAATGCTCGTCCGTAATGTGGAAGTTTCCGGCAGCTTCCGGCACAGGTTCAGCGTTCAGGGGCTTCGTCTGCGGCGGCTGCATCCGGGAATGTCTGCCATTCGCCGTTGACCTCCACAGAGATAGGCAGCTTGTCCAGTTCTTCATCAGGCGTAGGCTCACCCTGCCGCAGACCGTCCTCAAACTGTTGCTTGTTCAGTACCTCATTGCTCCACGAATATCCTTGCGCACTGGTGTCGATGCGCACATCGGTTTCGCCAACATAGCCGACCTTGCCCTCGATGGTTCGGGTGGGAAGGTCTACAACAACAGCGTCACCGACCTTGTAATCGACGACTTTTTCGGGAATGGTGTCAAGGGTTTCGTCCTGCTGTTCGTACAATTCCCGGACAACAGACAGCGGTTCTTCTCGGAAAATTGGCACCCGCATATCGGCCAGTGCCATATCCTGCAAGGAAACTTTGCCCTTGTCAAAATCCACCCTGTCAACCCGAAATTCCCGGCCATCCATATTGATAACGGAGCCGATGGGAAGATATTCCTCTTTGCGCAGGTACTTGGTCTGATGGTGAGTGCCATTCTCGCTTAACCCGGCGAGGTAAACATTATTGCCCGTAGACCACAATTCTTTTGACTTTCTTGCCCATAAGCTAGGAGGAAAGCCTGTAACCTGAACCTCACCCAACGCGGTATCTCTCGTGAACAAAGCACTGTTGATGATTTTTGCAACCTTGGCGGCATCTTCTCCGTAGAACATAAAGTTACCGCCAGCTTCAAAACCAATGAGAGTGTCCGGGTACTGTTCCTTTAACGCAGTGTATTCGGCAGCACTGGCGGCATTCAGCTCAAGGGGGAACTCAATGGTTCTTTTCTCTTTGTCCGACAGGTAGCGGTCAGACTGAATCATCAGGTCGATATACTTTTCAACCTGATTCCAGCGGAGAAGCGTTTTCTGATGGTCGGGATAGTGTTCAAATGTCAGCCCCTTGCTGTCATGATCGAGCCAGCCGCTGCTTCCGTCCAGATAGGTGTGCGAGGAGCCGCCGGGTCCGTATGGGGCGTATTCTTTCGCAAGTGCTTTTGCCCGGAGTTTTCGGTCAGACTGGAACTGATAAATTTTCCATATCCGAAGTTTGCTGTTTTCAAAGTTAGAACCTCTCCGCAGTGCATTTTCAATCTCAGCTTGTGACAAAGAGAAAGCGGAGGGCGATTTTTCGCTCTCCGCTTGGTCGATGGATTCAATTTGTTCGGCTTCGGTGGGAATATGGGCATCAAAGAAACTTAGCTGTAGATCAGCTCGTTCATCACCAGTTCCTCGGCCTGTGCTTTCAGGCTGTTCATGTGCTGCACCCACTCCATCTGATATTGCTCCTTGTTCGGAGCCGGGTTTTGCTTCAGCAGCTCCTGCATGGTCTGCTGCATCTGGTTCTCTGCGGTCTGCTCCACTTCCAACAGGTGCGGATGCAGAGTCCCCGACAGGAGCATCGAGTTGTACAGCACCGGGCGATGCTTCATCAGGTAAGTCCGGCGCAGTCGCCCGTACTTGCCCAGTGCTTTCTCCTGCTGGGGCAGGGTCAGGTTCGGGAATTGGTAGTCCCCGACGGTCGAGTAGGTCACGTTCCTGCTGTTCATATTCATACTGGCTCCTTTCTACATTGCGGCGGCGGATAGTCGTCTTTACGGTTCTTTCGATGTTGCGCAGCACATCCCGGCTGCATTCGCTGACTGCGGTGCCCAGCGCATACACGGCGGCAGGAGTGGAAAAGGAAAAGATGGCCTGAAAATCGTCCCGGTCAAAATGTCCTTCCGGTTCAAAGCCGCAGCGTTCGAGAATGACATAGGTGATGCTGATGGCGGCGGCACTTTTGAACTGGAACTCCTGTCCGGCTTCATCATAATCCATCAGGAACGAGCCGTCAACGATGTCGAGAATGTCACTGCTGTTGTTATCCCAATAGGAATCCACCAGCTTGCCGCAAATATCCGCAATCTGTTGGCCGAGGTTTTCGTGGCGGACACCGTACTCTCTGGCAAGCATTTCCGACACAGGCTGAACCAGATCGGGGCCGAGCTGCCATACCTCCGGGTCACGCGAATTGCGCCGCACCCCGGTGTCGCTCACATCGAAAACATAGTGCAGACGCGGCACACTACTGGACTGGTCTAACAGGGTGATGCCCTTGGAGCCACGCCTGACGTAGCGATTCATGCGATTGTTCCAAATGTCAAAGCTGGCACAGGCGGTGGCATCGGGACGCTGGGCGTAAATCATGAGCTGGTCTGCGTAGCTGTATTTGTACAGCCGGGATGCAGTGGTCAGGTAGTCCGTCCAGTTTTCCCAATACCGGGTCAGTTCCTTTGCTGTTTGCTGGGCAAGGTTGAGGTATTCTTGCGTTTTATTTGGCATTTTACACTCCTTTTATATTTGTAATTGTGAGGTTTAGGCTGATGTGCTAGAATATAAGAAGCAGGAGGTATATATAATGAACGAATTATTGTATTATCCGGGATTTGAAATAAAAAATGAGAAATGGCTTAAATTTGCACTTCTCTATCTGGACCACATTCGTCCAATCATTCCTTATATGTGTAAACCGTATGACACATATTTTAGTAAAACATTTTTGAAAATTAGCCAAGAGACAGATTTGATTCAAATTGAACGACCAGAACATAGCGATACTCAACAGGCTGGCTATAAGGCGATTTGTGACTTGGAAGGTGAACTAAACTATTTAAGTAGAAGTCGCCACTATAAACAAATGGGAACAGATCCGTTGCAACGGTGGCGGATGACTGAAAAGCAAAGCCGATACTTTACGCTTTATGATGGAAAGTACGATGAAACATTTTTTGACTACTGTATTGATGAGAAATTGGGCGAAAAGACAAAAGAAGGACTGCTATTGTCTAGTGATGTGGCTGAATTTTATATGAGTTGTTTGGCCGAAGCAGTTTCTATGCGTACAGGATTAGAGATGATTTCAAATACAGGAGAGCACGAGAAAAGCTTAATGCGTAGTGCATACTGGAATAAAGACGATATAAAAAAAGAATTAAAAGTGGCACAAGATGAGTTGAGCATTCTAGTTCCAATAGATCTTGACCAAATACCCTTAGATCAGATTATTGAATTGCGAGGACAATCGGATTTTATAAAAGAACGAAAAGCATATATCAAAGCCACAAAAGAGCTTATTGAACTAAGAGAACACGGTCAAATAGACTATTCGATGGAAAAAATGCTTCAGGCAAACCGTGCAATAGTTCAACTTCTGCATCAGTCACTAAATATTGCAAATGATGTAATTCAGATTCCACTTAAAATTATTCAGGGGGCTGGCATTGCACCGTTAATTGAAGGAGCATTATCAGTTACAGAACTTCCCAAACATATAAAAGAAACAGCACATACCTTGGAAACTGTAGGAACGTATCATCATGCGAATAGGTATTTAATTTCGCTGCGGAATTTGCCTAAATATTATAACCCTGCGCCGTAATGGTTTTATCTGGATAGAGCACATATACTAACCAATGATAGCAAAAGTCAGTTAATCGGAAATTCCAGCTCGGCAAATTCGGCATCGGTCATAAGCTTCAGCTTTTCAACAACCTGCTCGGACAGTTCTTTCAGGGCAGTTTCATCAGGCATCAGGTAACATTGCATCAGCCGCAGCTCCTGCATCAAACCCAGCCGGGAGCCGGAATTGTAGAGCATCATCAGCGTCAATTCTTCGCCATTAAAGTTCATGAGCATCCCTCACTTTCCGGCACCCAACAGGGCTGCACTCCGGGGCATCGCATTTTTCTTTTGCGCCAGCCAGTGAAGTCAGCTTTTCCAATGTGGAAGGGCGGTTGTTTGCGCCCAGTTCTTCTGCTTCTGCGGCTCTGTCCATCACAAAATCATAGTCCTGCAACAACCGCCGACCTTTTTCCATGTGATGTGTTTCCAGAATTTGCTCACGGACTTCCTGAATGGTCAATTCCGGCGCATCGACCTGACCACCATCCATCACGGAAAAGTCGCTGTGATAGATAGTGTAATCCCAACCTTCATCGGTGGACTGGATAGCAATATAGCCTTTACCACCCAATTCCCATGCACCCTGCTCATCTTGCGTCTGGATTTCCGGGTAGAAGTCTGCGTGGTTCCTACCCATAATATCGGCAAACTGGCAGATGTGGAACACATTGCCCAGACCGCCCATATCAAAGTGGTAATCATCCAAATGTTCCAGCTTTGCCGTAAAACTGCGACCATCCGGGTAGTCAATTTGAATCACACCGCCATCGGGAATGCGATAGAGATCGTCATAGTGGCTGTTGATGAGTCGAATATCCTTTGGCATCGTTTCAGGCTCCCAGATACGCCGTTTATGGATGCCGGATGCGGGAACACTTTCGAGGATTTTTACGCTTTCGAGCTGGATGACCTTGCGCTCATCATCCGAAAGTTCAAACAGATACCAGTTCCGGGCAGCAGCAATGGCGTTTTTGCCATCCGGCGGTAGATTCTTTTCGGAGATCTGCCCGCTTTCCAGCTGTTCGCCTGTTACCTTATTATAAGTGGCAAAGCCGACGCCCGCGCCATTTTCCCGGAGGTGCAGATAGCGTTCATCGTTGATAAGATATACTGCTTCTTTCTTCTGTTCCATCAGCGACCATCCTCAAATTCCAGAGAGAACTTGCTGCGGCCATCGGCTTCGGTGGACAGCAGGACGGTGGCGTTGTACACCTTGCCCTTGGTACTCTTGCAGTCCTTCAGCCGGATGCGGCCATCTCGCAGCAGCTTGTCGGCCACATGAGCGTCCATCCGCTTGCCCAGACGCTTGAAGAAGGCGTTGTCTTTCCACAGAACAAAGCGGCAAGGATTGGATTCACAAAACCAGCCCTTTTCACGCTCCACAACGGAATTGCCACAGTTCGGGCAGACACCAATCACTTTATTTTTCATAAGCGCACTCGCTCCTTTCACGGCCTCGGTGGTGTTTACCAGCGAGGAGATCATATCGTTGATTTCAGTCATAAATGTCTCTGGCTCCATCTCGCCGCGCTCCACGCACAGCAGTTTTGTTTCCCAGTCAGCAGTCATGTCGGCGGACTGGATTTCTTCGGGCATTACGGTGATAAGGGCTTTACCTTTGTCGGTGGGCAGCAGCACCTTGGTTTTCTTGTCGCCCTTGCGCTCCAGAAAGCCTTTCTGTACCAGTTTTTCGATGGTAGCAGCACGAGTAGCTGGAGTGCCGATGCCCTGACGCTCTGCATCCTCTGGCATACTGTCCGCGCTAGCTGTTTCCATAGAGTGCAGCAGAGTATCCTCTGAAAGCTTTTGTCAAGGGGGTGCGTGGATATTTTTCATATTACTTACGCAGATTCTCTCTCTGCTTCTGCCTGAATAATGCGTTTCAACCTGTCCTCCGCAGTCAAACCGCTACTATGGTCAAAAAACACTTTGACTTTATAATTTGTTTTGCCTTGCTTAATCACAAAAACTCCATCCGGTTTGTTTTTCTCCGAATGGTTATTTTGGGTGGGTAGTGTACTGTTCACAATATTTGTCATACGATATTCCTCCTTAAATGAAAAAAGCCCGACAAGGAAAGGTCTGACAACGAAGTTCCGACAACGGACATCAGAAAACCTTTTTTCTTTATCGGGCGATACTATCTTTTTACTATTTCCTTTTTCTTTATAATATTGGTTGTCATGGTTGTCAGAGAGGGAAAAGTGCCGCAATATCAAGGCTTTCGGGATTTTTACCCGACAACCAGACCGACAACCGGCTCGACAACCGAAGCGACAACTGGCTTTTATTTTTGCTTCAACCATTCTTCCGGAAGCCCTAACTGTTCCATTTCCTCTGTCGGGATTTCTTGAAAACCATCCATGCTGTTGTCAGGCTCGTTGTCGTTCCTGATACGCTCCCAGCCTTTTTGTCTGCGGTAAGGCTCTGGAAAATACCTCGGATTGCTGAACGCCCTCCAGCCTGTGACAGCGTTATTCATAATGTCATTGATCTCTCGCAGTTCCCATTGTTTCGGTTCGTCATAATCATGCCCCAGTGCTTCTTTGTAAAGCTGTTTGGAGCAGACTATGCTGCCGGAATAGCGTTCCAGATAATCTAAAATCTGTCCTGCCTTTGTGTCCTCCGGCATAAAGTCCTTTTGGTGGGCTTTCAGATAAGCGTTCATAGCCGGACTGAATCTCAGACGGAAATTGCCGCTTCTGTAAATCTCCATAGCTTCTGCCCACATCTGATTGATATACTCTCTGGAAGCCTGTTCATCCGCCAAAATATGAACCTCAGCCCTTTCAGGATAGACCATAACCGGAACGAAGCGGCGGTTGCCTGTTCGGTCAAGGGGAAGAAAGTCAAGGGTATTAGAAGAACCTCCAAACACACATTGTCGTTTTCTGTCTGCCGGATGTGTTTCATAGGGTATCTTATAGGTTTCCTTTTGTCGGCTCAGAAAGGACTTGATTTCTTCAATGCTCTTAGCGTTGGCAGTTGCAATCATTTCCGACATTTCAATAATCCAATGCCCCTGCATTTTGCGGTACACATTTTCATCATCCAGCTTTTTCAAGTCATCAGAGAACCAATCATCATTGACCGCAAGCAAACGGAAGAAAGAGGACTTTCCGGCTCCCTGACCGCCTACAAGACAGAGCATTACCTCAAATTTACACCCCGGCTTAAAGGCTCGTGAGATAGCACCCAACAGAAACAACTTCAATGCTTCATAGGTGTAATCATCTGTATCAGAACCGAGAAAGCGGTGCAGACAGAAGCGTATGCGTTCCGTTCCGTCCCATTGCAAGGCATTGAGAAAATCACAGACAGGGTGGTAACGGTTTTCATTGGCAATAACCGCAACTGCGTCTATGATTTTCTTCTCTACGGTCAATCCATAGTTTTCTTCAAAATATAGGAGCAGATATTTCACATCCACATCCGTCAATGTCGGGCTGTCACGATACCAACCGAGGGGCTTCACAATGTCGATTCTTTCGGTCAGAAGATTTTTTCGGATAGCCCCTTTCAAAAGCGGGTCATATTGCAGAACACGCTTATAATTTGCGGCAGTATTATAAACCTTACCTTTCTCGCTCTGCTCTAAGCTGTTTCGGATTTCTTCTACTGTGCATGGTTCTGTCTGCTGACAGTTCTGCAATTCGCTGTTCAAGTTTTAACACCTCCTTTCTCTGTTCTGCCACAAGTGCTTTTCGTTCCTCCAATGAACCATACAGAAGAATATCAAGCAGATATTCGATATAGTTCTTCTTATGCAGTGCTTCTGCAAACAGGGGATTCCATTCCTCATCCGGCTGTTTAGGAGCGTATTTCTTTTCCCATTCTCTAAGAAGATGAAAATAATCCGTCAGCACCTTGTAGCAATGATTTTCTCCTTTTTGATACTTCTGTTCCGGTGTCGGCTCACGAATACGAGGGCGGACACTGGGCTTTTGTCGGCTGTCATAGTTAAGACCAAAATCTTCAGCAAGTTTGACAGCAGCTTCCCTCAGCCCGATACCGAATAGCTTCGCTGTGAGATCAACAGCGTCTCCGGTTGCTCCGCAGCCAAAACAGTAATAGCGTTCATCCAGCTTCATACTGGGGGACTTATCTGAGTGAAACGGACAGCACGCCATACCTGTGCGACCCACTTTCAAGCCATAGGCTTCTGCGGCTTGTCGGGCAGTAACATTTTCTTTTACAACTTCAAATACATTCATGTGACTCCTTTCCTGAAACGAAAAAAGCACCTGTCATTTTCAAAACGAAAACAGCAAGTGCCTTAGAGTTCCATATTTAATTTTAGGTGCAAAAAAGCAGGAGACCTTTTCAGATTTCCTGCTTAGCAAAGCTGTGAAGATTTAATTGTGGTTGGGTTGCCAGTTATACAAACTGGAAATTTTCTTTTTAGAATGAATTATTTAATTTCTACAATAGCACCATATTTCGTATGCGGAAGATATTGTACCTTTAAATAAGTATTTTTATCAATATACCTTGAAAATACTGTGATTTCGATTTCATCATCTTTAACTTTATCATATAGAAAAACACTTCTTCTTTCAGAAGATATATCTGCACCACCATGAGATTGTTCAGTTACATATCCTTCTGCATAACTATACTGTTTGTTTATGATGTAAGGCATATCTAAAACAAAATCTTTCAAATATAAGATTAAAAGAATAGCTACTATAACAAGAATGGTATTAGCCAATCGAAGAAATATTATATCATTTTTTCCAGTATATTCTTTTTTTATCGCTTCTTTATCAAAAAATATCGAATAGATAAGTTTTCTTTTTTTAATTAGATAGATAATGCAAGCAATTAACGCTATAACAAATAATGAAACTCTTATAAACAATCTAAATATAGCAAAATCCATAATATCATCCCCTTAAACTTCAAGTTTGTTGCTTACATTATACTTCATCAACCTAAAGAATGGAAGATTTTTTCTTGCCTCCCAAAGCAAAAGCACCTGTCATTTTCAAAACGAAGACAGCAAGTGTCTTAGAGTTCCACATTCTATTTTGAGTGCAAAAAAGCAGGAGAACTTTTCAGATTTCCTGCTTAGTAAAGCTGTGAAGATTTAATTGTAGTCAGTTTTTCTTATACCATCCGAAATTTATACTTTAATGTTCTCTCATAACAAAAATCAATTTTGTCCTCCAACAAAAATACCGTTTGGGGGATTATCCCATATAAAATTATCCTCAGCCACTTCGCTCTCCAATGCAATTTCAATTTTATATATCCCCACATTTTGGGCATTTTCATCATCCTGACTATACATATAAAAATTCATACAATACCTTTCCTTCTCTGTCAATATGAGATACATACCATCCAATTCCGTTTTCCTTTTACCATAGTTGCTTTCACTTGATGATGCACAATCGCCCTCAAACCTTTGGATACTGCCCTCAATATAATCGAAAAAAGCAGAGATTTCAGTGTCTAAATTCTCAATGTTCTTTTTGCTTTCTTCGGAAAATAGAGATTTTAGTTTCTCTGAATCCTGTTGCTTACATGCCTCGATAATTTGTTGACACATCTTATCCGTTTCATTTTGTTCAGAGCTAAACCAGTCATTGAAATATTTGTTAGAGCAGCCTGTTAAACCGAGTATAATAATCACACTGGAAAGCAACAATACTTTTTTCATATAATTACATCCTTTACTGAATAATTGCAAAATCACTTATTGGATTAAGGTCATTACAAAAAATTTCTTACTATCATTATACTTCATCAACCTAAAGAATGGAAGATATTTTCTTACTCCCTAAAGCAAAAGCACCTGTCATTTTCAAAGTGAAAACAGCAAGTGCTTTAGAGTTCCATATCCTGTTTTTTGCTTTTTGCCTGATCCGTCCGGCTGACTTCACGCTCTGCTATTTCTTTCTTTTTGCGGCTCAACTGCTCTATAATGGAACTTTTAGCTTTCTTCTTGATTTGCTCCGTTCCGGCTTTTTTGACCTCCGGTTTCATCAGCGTGGTTTGGATTTTCTGAATGGTTGATTTCATAGCGTTTGTGATTCTGGCAATCACGCCATCCAATCGTTTCACTGCATACTCAACTTCTTTCTTTGAAGCCTTACGCTCAGGGGAGAGAACCCACGCTTTAGACTGCTCCACCAGCTTAATATCCTCCTTGTGCGTTTCCAGTTTTACAGTATCAGCAACGACCTCAACCGCCTTGTCATAGGCAATATCGGCAACCTCGTCCACCAGAGCTTCCACATCTTCAATCTTCATCGTGAGTTCTTCCAACTTTTGCTCCTGTGCTGCCAGTTGCTCCTTTTGCTTGAAAAGAATATAGTCCTGTTTTTCCAGATAAGCACGACCACCATATTCGGGTTCTTCTTCCAGTTGTAAGCCATGCTTTTTCGCCACATCGAACAGCAACACTCGGCAGGCTGAATCGAAAGTCATCTTGCGGTTATTTTTTCTTCCGACAGGCTTCTCCGGTTCCGGCAGTTCAAATCCCAGTGCTTCCAAAGCCTTTTCCTGTTGTGGGGCAATCTCCCCATATTGATTTTCACAGTCGAACACATGACGCTCGTGAATATGAGGGGTGCTTTCATCCAAGTGCAGCGCCCAATTCAGGATATGGACATGAGAGCCGAAACGCTCATTTACGATTTCCATAAATTCTGTGACAATCTCAATGAGCAGTTCCGGTGGAACATGATTATCAAGTGTTCCAATCTGATAGACCGTTTCCTCTGGACAGGTCTTTTTGCTTTTGAGCAAATCACCGGTTTCCTTATTCCTTTCAGGGTGTCGGTTCTTCACATTTCTTTCGTTCTGTCCGGTTACAAAATCACGATACCGCTGACGATAAAAAAGCTGTTCCACATCTTCAAAAGTGGCAGACAGCTCATTTTCCTTATCGGGATTTTTGAAATTGCGGAAGCCATTGTAACAGTCCCAATAGAGATTTTGTTTGGCTCGTTCTTCGTCAATGTGTTCGCTGTTGGCAATGTCAAAACTGCGGTCATTGTGCTTCGGATTATAAACGCCATTCTTTCCAGCTCGTCCATTGTGCCTTGTTAATTTCACATGAGTTCCTCCTTTTCTTTTTGATTTCCCCGACAGGGGAGAAGGGCAGCGAAGCTGATTCCTTGCGGCTTTCTGCGTCAAGTAATACCCAGTATTAAGTGGCGAAACGCCACTTAACTGGGCAAGGCTGCCGCCCTTGACCTGCACAGGGGTATTGCATTCCCTGTACCCATGCACAAAGGGTTGCACCCTCTGTACTCCCGCCCGAACAAACTGACTTCGCCCCGTCTCAAGCTCTGTCAGTTCCTTCGGTTTTGCAAAACAGTCCACCGGACTATTTTGCAAAAAGAAAAACCGACGCATGATCGCTTTACGCTCAATACATCGGTTTCTTCATCTGACCTTAACGGTCATATTCAGTTGTGGCAGATTAGCCAATTTGAAAAATTATTCTGGCACATCTACTGAGTAGCTCAGACAATCGCCTCTTTTATTGCTTTCCAAATCGTTATAATACCACATATACATCGTTCTACCATATTCTTCATATTCTATAATTCCATCTGGCTTTTGACCCTCTACTTCTAATGAGTAAATTTCTTTATCATGTGCATAGCCAAAAACGAATCTGGTATCTGGATAATTTGGATTTAAGTCTTGTTGAATATCACTTATTGTTAAAGATAAATGGATAAATTTTTTGAAGTCTCCCCCATAAGTGGTATCTGGTGTAGTGGCAGATGGTGTGGCATTTACAAACGCATATTGTGTACTTTCATTTTCTATCTGTTTTTTGCAGCGTGCAATCACAAAACCTTGAACGGGATCGTTATCACTTCCTGCTCGATAGAAAATCGTATCATACTGTTTGCCATTCCATATATGCAATATTTCATCAACATGATTAAGAAAATCTTCTGGAGCTGATAAATCTTCATGTTCTGCTTTTAAGGGGGAATTCAAAATAGCTTCTTCGATAGAATTATAATATGTAAGTTTAGAATCGTCTTTTCCATTATCTGTCAACTTAAACTCGATATACTCATTTCCTTTGTTTTCTTCTTCCGGAACATAAGTATAACGACCATTTTCAATATGGTCATCATAATCAACAAACAGTCCAATACATATCAGCGCTGCAAAAATCAAAAAAACTATTCCTATAACGATTAGCAATATTTTCAAAAATTTTTTCATACAAAAGTCCACCTTCTTGCTTCATTTCAGTAAATTATATCATACCGATATGAACAATTCAATTTACACTCTATCAAGTAGTTTTTTTACTTACCTGTAACGCACATTTCTGCAAAATCCATAGTCCCCGATACTTTCCTCACGGGTGATATACAGTCGGAATTCTGTCAGCTCATGAAATAAGAAAAACCGACGCATGATCGCTTTACGCTCAATACATCGGTTTCTTCATCTGACCTT